>Ga0213868_10000173_pt1 | contig 58186 bp, 66 predicted proteins | sample PICome_9_FD_160087 | JGI IMG/M metagenome (GOLD analysis project Ga0213868, IMG submission 160087) | Coastal seawater microbial communities near Pivers Island, North Carolina, United States - PICO127 | ecosystem: Environmental > Aquatic > Marine > Coastal | place: USA: North Carolina... | reverse complement strand
TCTAGCCAAGCTGTGTTGCTTGGACACAGTTTGGTTAAACTTAATCAAGCTCGCTTTTTCACCCTGCTCCTCGGGTCGAAAAAGTTAAAAAGCCAATTGGGTGAGCTATGCATGTAGAAGTTAGGCTGAAGGATTAATGGACGCGGGTTCAATTCCCGCCGCCTCCACCATGTTGCAAAGATTCTTTCAATAATATATCTTTAACTCGAAATTAATTTAAAAAAATAATTATGAAAATTAACAATCTATATATGTCACTTATGGTAGTACTATTTTCTACTAACATTGCTGCTGATGGCAATCATGGTGATTTTTACTGTTATTCAACTGATCCTGAGGTGGGTGACTCAGCGTTATGGGCTGGAGAGGCAATTGAACTTTTCTCCCAGAATAAATATGCAGAATCTATTGAGGTTGTTGATGCATGTTTCAATGTTTTTGCGACCGAAGCTGTAATTATGCAAAAAGAGCTTGATGCAAAAAAAGCAAAATACCCGCCTGTTGGAAGAGTAACGAGAAATGAAAAAGACAAAATTCATGATAATTGGGCTGTAAATGATGTTGCAATGGCTTTATGGGCTAAGGCTGTGTCATTAGAGGAAATTGGTGAAATTGAACTTGCAAAGAAAGCATATTCTCAATGTATTTTTCTTGCTCATGGTAGAGCATGGGATCCAAAGGGTTGGTTTTGGAATCCAGCTGGAGACTGTATAAATAGAGCAAAGAAACTTATAGAATAAATTATCTACATTTTTCTAGACATATCTTATATAGATCATTAAACTACGCATTCTTTTTAAATATATTGAATTATGGCGAACTCAAAACAAGCAAGCAAAAGAGCAAAACAAAATGCTCAAACATACAAGCTTAGACATGCACAAAGATCAGTTGTAAGAACTGCAGTTAAGGCTGTGCGAGCAAGTATTGATGCTAATGATTCTGTAAAAGCTAAAGAGATGCTTGTTAAGGCAGAAAAAATTCTAGATTCTTCAGCCTCTAAGAACGTGATTCACAAGAATGCAGCAGCTAGAACTAAAAGCAGATTATCCAAAGCTATAAAAAACCTAGGATAATTCCTCTCTACTTTTCTTTATGACTTCTTCAAGGGATTGAAGTAAGCGCCTTGTCCCCTCCCCGGTAGCGGCTGAGATAAAGAATATTTCTTGTTCATTTATAGATAACTCTGTTTTAATATCATTTGATATATTATGAATTTTTTCATCTGGGATAAGGTCGGTTTTATTGCATACTATCCATGATACTTTTTGAGTTAGATCTTCTTTATATTTACTCAATTCATTTTTAAGTAATTCAATTTGCTTAACATGACTATTTTCATTGGTTGGGAATAAATCAACAAAAATAAGAAGAAGTCCTGTCCTTGAAATGTGCTGAAGAAACTTAATTCCCAATCCAGCACCATCAGAAGCTCCCTCTATAAGGCCTGGTATATCAGCAATTACGAAGCTCGAATCATTACCTTGTATAGTTCCTAAATGCGGTCTAAGGGTGGTAAATGGATAGCTACCAATTTTAGGTTTAGCTGATGATACTTTGTTAAGAAAAGTTGATTTGCCTGCATTAGGAAAACCTACAAGCCCGACATCCGCTAATGACTTTAACTCAAGTCTTACGGATCTAACTTCCCCTTCAAAACCTAATGTAAATTTTCTTGGGGATTGATTTGTGCTTGATTTAAATCTTGCATTACCTTGACCCCCATCTCCTCCAACAGCAATAGTATAGATGACATTATCATCGCAACAATCTAATAGCTCTTCACCTGAAAGATCATCATAAATAACTGTGCCTCTTGGTATATCAATAATAAGGTCTTCTGCAGCTGCACCAGATTTATTTTTTCCAGAGCCAGGCCTGCCATTTTTAGCAATAAATACTTTTTTATTTTGGAAATCTATTAAGGTATTTTTATTTTTATTAACACGAAAAATAATATCTCCACCCTTTCCGCCATCTCCACCATCAGGGCCGCCAAATGGAATGTATTTTTCTCTACGGAAACTTGACGCACCGGCACCACCATTCCCAGCCCTAACTTCGAGAAAGGCCTCGTCAATAAAATTCATTTTGGATTGTTGTTATGCAGGTATAACGTTGGCTGTTTTTCTGCTTTTAGGACCTTTATAAGTAAATTGAACAACACCTTCAGCTTTTGCAAATAAAGTATCGTCCTTTCCAATTCCAACATTTATACCAGGATGAGTATTGGTCCCTCTTTGGCGAATAAGAATTTCACCAGCTTTTACTGTTTGACCGCCAAATCTTTTAACACCAAGTCTCTTGGCGTTGGAATCTCTGCCGTTTTTACTGGAACCACCTGCTTTTTTATGTGCCATTATTTACTCTCTATTTTAATATCTTTAATTTCAACCTGTGAGTGTCTTGCTCTGTGGCCAATCTTTCTCATGCTATGCTTTCTTCTTCTAAACCTAAGCACAGATATTTTTTCAGACTTAACAACATCAACAACTTCGGCAGTAACTTTAACATTTTCAAGATAAGGCTGGCCAATCTCAACATTTTCTCCATCTACATATAGCAAAACGTTATCAAATGTTACTTTTGAGCCTGGCTCATCTTTTAACAAATCTACGGGCAATTTCATGCCTTTTTCAATTTTGTGTTGTTTTCCGCCTGTTTCTATTACTGCATACATATTAATATCTCTAAAGGTGGCAAAATATACGCTTTAATGAAGAATTTATCAATAGTTATGTATAATTTTGCTTTAATTAATTTTATACAAGGTTTTACAAATTAATAATATAAATAAAGAACTTTTGCAGGTTAAGAAACTTCTTAAAAATGAAATAATTGAAGAGGAAATAATTTCAAGTCTGTATGATTACATTTTCAAGTCAAATGGCAAACAAATTAGAGCTAAGCTATCTCTTATAGCCTCATCTATAGATAGAAGAAAAACCAAAAAAAGACTTAAACTTGCATCAATTATAGAGCTCTTACACACAGCAACTCTAGTACATGATGATGTGGTAGATTCCTCTACCGAAAGAAGAGGAAAGGCTTCTATAAATAGCATTTGGACTAATTCACATAGCGTATTAATTGGTGATTACATATACTCTAAAGCTTTTATGTTAATGGTAGATTTAAACGATATTAAAATTCTCGAAGAATTATCAGATGCAACTAATGAAATTTCTAAAGGCGAACTTATTCAGTTAGATGCTATAAATAATATTAATGTTGACTTAAATTATCTTTTAAAAATAAGCTACTTTAAAACTGGTAGGCTTTTTGAAGCCTCAGCCAAATCTGGAGCAATTCTGGGTGGAGGAAATCAAGAATATATTAGAAATGCTACTACTTTCTCTAAAAACCTTGGAATTCTTTTTCAAATTAAAGATGACTTATTAGATTATCAGATAGAAAGCTCATCAGGCAAGCCTAACTTCCAAGATATAAAAGAGAAAAAGATTACCTATCCCTTTTATTTTGCTTATGAAAATGCCAACAAAAGTGAGAAAAAATCTTTAGAGAGATTTCTTAAAGATGATAAAATTGATAATAAAGAGCTCTATTTATTAGTAAATTCACTTGGGGGAATCAAAAATACAAATATTCTTGCAATAAAGTATATGAAATTAGCCAAAGAAGCCTCTATGAAGATAAAAAATAAAATAGTTAGGAATGAAATGTTAAACTTGCTAAATATTTCAATAAATAGAAAAAAATGAGGTTCATTCCCAAAAGCCATTATTCCAAGCAAGAATTAATTGATTGTGGTAATGGAAGATTGTTTAACGAAGGAGATGGCAGACTTCCCTCCGGTAACATGCTTATGTTCGATTCTATAAATTTAATTAATGATGATGGTGGTGATTTTAATAAGGGTAAAATTATTGCCGAATTAGATATCAGTCCTGATCTTTGGTTTTTTGATTGTCATTTTAAAGAAGATCCAGTCATGCCAGGGTGCTTGGGCTTGGATGCAATGTGGCAATTATTAGGATTTTATCTTCTATGGTCTGGTCTTCCAGGAATTGGGCGGGCGCTTGGAGCGGAAAAAGTTAAATTTTTTGGCCAAGTGCTGCCGAGTGCAAAAAAAGTAAGATATGAATTAGATATAAAAAGAGTTATAAATAGAGGAGCTGTTTTGGGACTTGCTTATGGAAAAATGTTTGTTGATGACAGAGAGGTGTATACTGCCGAGAATCTAAAGGTAGGATTATTTAAGGATACAAGTAGCTTTTAGTATAATGAAAAATATTGTTATAACAGGCTTAGGAATTAAATCATGTATAGGTCATTCTTATGAAGATGTTCTTTATAGCTTGCAAAATGGTAAGTCAGGGATAGTTAAAAACCAAATATATACCGATATGAACTTTAGAAGTCAGGTTTCCGGTAGTATTGATATTGATCTTAAAGAACACATTGATAGAAAGCTTCTAAGATTTATGGGAGAGGCTCCTGCATATGCTTATCTTGCTGCATTAGATGCAATTCAAATGTCTGGACTTGAAGATCATGAGCTATCTAATCCTAGGGTGGGTATAGTTGCTGGCTCTGGAGGAGCATCAACAAAAGCCCAAGTAATTACAGCAGATATTACTAGAGATAAAGGACCTAAAAGAATTGGTCCATATGCAGTAACCAAAACTATGGGCAGTACAGTGGCCGCAATATTGGGAACAGCTCTTAAGCTTCAAGGCGTGAACTATTCAATATCTTCAGCATGTTCAACCAGTGCACATTGTATAGGTCACGGTGCTGACTTAATAAGATCTGGTCAGCAAGATATTGTCTTAGTGGGTGGTGGTGAAGATGAGCATTGGAGTTCTTCTTGCATGTTTGATGCCATGGGAGCACTTTCTTCTAATTTTAATGATAATCCAACTATTGCATCAAGAGCATTTGATGAAAATAGAGATGGTTTTGTTATTTCCGGAGGTGCTGGGATTTTAATTCTAGAGGATGAAGAGCATGCTAAAAAAAGAGGAGCAAATATTATTGCTAAATTAGCTGGATATTATGCTAACTCAGATGGATATGACATGGTTGCTCCATCAGGAGAAGGGGCAGAAAGATGTATGAAGGGTGCTTTAGAATCATCGGGTGATAATGTTGATTATATTAATGCGCATGGAACTAGTACTCCTGTAGGAGATTTAGCTGAATTAAATGCAATTAAAAAAGTTTTTGGTAACAAAACACCAATTATAAGCTCTACAAAATCAATGACAGGTCACTCTCTTGGTGCAACAGGAGTGCAAGAAGCTATATATTCAATAATGATGATTAATGAAAGCTTTATTGCTCCATCAATAAATATTTTAAATTTAGTAGAAGAATCAAAAGGACTAGATATAAACCAAGAGTGTAGAGATCAATCTATAAAGAGTGTAATGAGTAATTCATTTGGTTTTGGTGGAACTAACGCAACTTTGATATTTTCAAAGTATTAAACTAGTAATATTCTTTTAAAGTATTCTCTGTATAGGGTTTAATATCATCAAGCCTTCCCTCCTCCATTTTAACGACCCACTCATGATCAGCTAAGAGTGCCCTTCCAACTGCAACAAGATCGTATTTTTCTTCATTGATATCTTTAACAACTTCTTGTATTCCAGATGGATTAGCTGGAGCCGTCATATCTGTAAAATCCGATTTTAGTCCAACACTTCCAACACTTATAGTTGGTAATTTAGATATTTTCTTTGTCCAGAATGCAAGGTTGCCATTTGAGCCATCGAATTCACTTTCCCAATATCTCCTCATGCTTGAATGAATATAATCAAGTCCTGATTCAATTGGATCTCTTAGTATTCTGTATAATTCTTCTTCATCTTTTGCAAGTCGAGCATGATAATCTTGTTGCTTCCATTGAGAGAACCTAAACCCAACAATAAAGTCACTTTTTACATTTGATTTGATCGCGCTAATAATGTCTGAAGCTAATTTAGATCTTTTTTCTATTGAACCACCATATGCATCTTCTCTATGATTAGTGCCTTCCCATAAAAAATTGTCAATTAAGTACCCATGAGCACCGTGAACTTCTATCCCATCAAAGCCAATTTCCTCACACCGTTTAGCATCAGCAGCATAGGCATCTATGGTTTCATTGATATCTTTAATTGTCATGGGATGAGCAACATCCTTGCCAGGTCTTGTAAGCCCTGAAGCTGTGTGCCCTGGAATCTTCGGATTTGGTCCCATACCAGGCTTTCTAAAGCCACCACAGTGCCATAATTGAGCAATAGCAGCACCTTCATTAACTTTTATTCCATTAACGACTTGCTTCCATCCATCGATGGCCTCTTTGCTATCCAACCTTGGCACATTTGGGTATGCGCTTGAAGCATCATGGCTAATTTCAATGCCCTCAGTAATTATCAGTCCAACCCTAGCTTTTGCCCTTCTTTCATAATAATCAGCTACATTTTGTGTTGGTATGCCTTTTGGTGACATACTTCTAGTCATTGGAGCCATAACTATTCTATTTCTAAGCTCAATATTTTTAAGTTTATATGGAGTGAATAACATACTAATCCTCTTTTTTAAATTTTGTTTGTCTCCAAGGAAAGGCTTTTGGCATGTCTTTAGAAACTTGATCAGTAAATTTAGGTAAACGCTTCTCAAGAAAAGACATTACTCCCTCCATAGCATCTTTGGAACTTCCACGAGATTCAATTACCTTGCTATCTATAATATGTGCATCTTCTGGCGATGATTCCGAAGAGAGGGACCACATCATTTGCCGTGTTACAGCTATAGATACTGATGAGGATTTGCCAATAAATTTTGAGGCAATTTTCTTAGATGTGTCTATTAGGTTATCTTCTTCAGATATGTACCCAACTAAATTATTTTCATAAGCTACAAGAGAAGAAATATTCTCACCGGAGTATGACCATTCAAGAGCTTTTGAAATACCAACAATCTTAGGTAAAAACCAACTCGAGCAAGCATCTGGAGCGATACCTCTTCTAGCAAATGGAAATGAAAAACTTGCCTTAGGAGATGCCACTCTAATATCAGCGGCCAACTGAAGCGTTGCCCCCACCCCTACAGCAGGTCCATTGCAAGCTGTGATTATAGGCTTTAGACACTTATACATTCTTAAAGTTAAAATTCCACCAGAGTCTCTATTAAAGTCTTCATGATATTGTTTTGAATTATCAAATTCACTATTGAAAGTATTTTTGCCAGAAGAAAGGTCAGCACCTGCACAAAAGGCTCTTCCAGAACCCGTAATAATAATGGCTTTAATGTCATCATTATCATCACAATAATCAAAAGCTTTCAGAAGGTCAGAAAGCATTACCTGATTAAAAGCATTTAGCTTATCTGGTCTATTTAGACTAATTATTGCTATTGAGTCTGTTTCTTCAAAAAGAAGCGTTTCAAAATTCAACTAACAACTATCCTTAAAAAGGAATATCATCATCTGTCAAACCAGATCCAGAGTCCTCTTCAGAAGGAAATGGTGACTCAGATTGATTATTATTAACCTGCGTATCATTTTGAGAGGCTCTAGAGCCCAGCATTGTTAGCTCACTTCCAACTATCTCAGTCGTCCATCTATCAGCACCACTCTTGTCTTGCCACTTCCTAGTTTGAAGCTTTCCTTCCACATAGACACTCGAACCCTTATCAAGATATTTTTCAACAATCTCAGCTAGCTTTCCAAAAAAAACAACTTTATGCCATTCAGTTTTATCTCTCATCTCGCCACTTTCTTTATCTTTCCAAGATTCGGTTGTTGCAATTGAAAGGTTAGCCACTGCAGATTGTGTTGCTGTATATCGCATTTCAGGTTTTTGACCTAAATTACCAACCAAAATAACTTTATTTACACCTCTACTCATAATTACCTCTTATAATATTCTATGAAGTTTAACTCAAATTAATTTTTTCATCACGGATTATTTCTCTCTTATGGACAATATTTATATCAAAGGTGCTAGAACACATAATTTAAAAAATATTAGCCTTGAGATTCCAAGGAATAAAATAATAGTTATTACAGGGTTGTCTGGTTCAGGAAAATCATCATTAGCTTTTGACACTCTTTATGCTGAAGGTCAAAGAAGATATGTCGAATCACTATCAACTTATGCTAGACAGTTTCTATCTATGATGGAAAAGCCTGATGTTGATCAAATTGAAGGATTGTCCCCTGCAATCTCAATAGAGCAAAAGGCAACATCTCACAATCCAAGATCGACTGTGGGAACTGTAACTGAAATCTATGATTATCTTAGACTTCTTTTTGCACGAATAGGAGTCCCTATCTGCCCTGATCACAATGAAGAGCTCAGAGCTAAAACTGTTTCTGAAATATGTAATGATATTTTTAAAATGAAAGAAAATTCTAAGTTAATGGTCTTAGCGCCGGTAGTTAGAGGAAAAAAAGGAGAACATAACGCCATATATGAAGATTTAAGAAAAGCAGGATATGTTCGAGTTAAGATTGATGGGGTTGTTTACCCAATTGAAGAATTTCCTGAGCTTGAGAAAAATAAAAAACATGATATCTCGGCTGTAATTGATAGGATTATTTTAAAGAAAACAGATGAAACAAGATCGAGACTTTCTGAGTCGATTGAAACTTCATTGATGTTATCTGATGGCCTGGTAGAGATAGAAGAGATTGACTCAAATAATGACATAAAATTATTCTCATCAAATTTTTCATGTTCACAATGTGGTTATAGTATTCCAGAGCTAGAGCCCAGAATGTTCTCATTCAACAATCCTTATGGGGCTTGTGAGAAATGTGATGGTCTTGGAGTAATTCAATATTTCAATGAGAAAAGATTAATTCAAGATGAAGATGTTTCAATTAATAATGGCGCGATAAAGGGGTGGACCAGGAGAAATAGATTTTATTTCTATCAGCTAAAGTGTCTGAGTGCTCATTATAACTTCAGCCTAACTTCCGCATGGAAGGACTACCCTGATGATATTAAACAAATTATACTCTGGGGCTCAAAAGATAAAGTAGATTTTTCGCATAGATTTAGAAGTGGAAGTAGAATTGTAAGAAAGCATAAATTTGAAGGCATTATTCCAAGCACGGAAAGAAGGTTTAAAGAGACAGACTCCGAATACATAAGAGAGGAGCTATCGAAGCTAATGTCTAAAAGTTCTTGCAATGTCTGTAATGGATCAAGGCTTAATAAAATATCTAGAAATGTTTTTATAAATGATACTCCGATTGGTGCAATAACTTCGTTAAGAATTAATGATGCGCTATCTTTTATAAAAAAGATGAAGCTGGATGGCGCAGAGTTAAAAATAGCAGAGAAGATTTTAAAAGAAATTTCTGATAGATTGACATTCCTTGAAGATGTTGGTCTTAGCTATTTAACGCTTGAGAGGAGTGCTGAAAGCTTATCCGGCGGAGAAGCGCAAAGAATAAGATTGGCTTCTCAGATTGGTTCAGGCCTTGTAGGGGTTACCTATGTATTAGATGAGCCTTCGATTGGGCTTCATCAAAGAGACAATGAAAAGCTAATTAGAACACTGAATAACCTTAAGAATCTAGGCAATACTGTTATTGTTGTTGAGCATGATGAGGAAGCTATAAGATGCGCTGATCATATTATTGATATTGGTCCTGGGGCTGGCAAACATGGTGGTGAGATTTGTGCTCAGGGAACTCTTGAAGATATTCTTGGAAATAAAAACTCTATTACTGCAAAATATTTATCTGGTGAAAAAGAAATAAAGGTACCAAAATCTAGAAAGAAGCCATCTGATAAATATATTAATATTATTGAATCAAGGGAAAATAATCTTCAAGCAGTTTCTGCCAAGATACCTGTTGGTCTATTCACTTGCATTACTGGAGTTTCGGGGTCAGGAAAATCATCATTGATCAATCAGACTCTTCTTCCACTAAGTTCTTTTATGTTAAATAAATCAAAGCTGACTAAAGAAATTAAATGTCAAAAAATAGAAGGGCTAGAAAATCTTGATAAAGTTATAAATATTGATCAATCGCCTATTGGGAGAACCCCCAGATCAAACCCGGCAACATACACAGGATTATTTTCTCATATAAGAGACCTCCTATCTCAAACTGTTGAGGCTAGATCAAGAGGATATAAGCCTGGAAGATTTAGCTTTAATGTCAAAGGTGGAAGATGTGAGGCCTGCCAAGGTGATGGTATGACCAAAGTTGAAATGCATTTCCTTGCAGATGTATATGTTAAGTGTGATGTATGTAATAGTCAGAGATACAATGAACAAACTCTTGAAGTTAAGTTCAAAGGAAAAAACATAAGTGATATCTTGAATATGACTGTTGAAGAGGCATTGGATTTTTTTGAAGCACACCCGGCTATAAAGAAAAAGCTAGTCACATTAAATGATGTTGGTTTGGGTTATATAACTCTTGGTCAATCAGCTATAACATTATCTGGTGGAGAGGCTCAGAGAATTAAACTTGCCAAAGAGCTATCTAAGAGAAGTACTGGAAAAACTCTTTTTATATTAGATGAGCCCACAACTGGGCTTCACTTTGCTGATATTGAACTTCTTATGAATGTTTTGAAACGGCTAAAAGATCAGGGAAATACTATTGTCGTAATAGAGCATAACTTAGATGTTATTAAGACTGCTGATTGGATAATTGATCTTGGTCCAGAGGGAGGTAGCGAAGGAGGTACTATTGTTGCCGAGGGCACTCCTGAAGAAGTTGCAAATAAAAAAGGTTCCTATACAGGAACCTTTCTCAAAAAAATTATTTAAATTTAGGCTGCTGATCCCTCTTCTAGTTCTGGAGTATTTTCTACATTATCAGCCGAATCTCTATCAACTAATTCAATATATGCCATATCAGCTTTATCTCCTGGTCTGAAGCCAGCTTTAATAATCCTTGTATATCCTCCACTTCTGTCTTTCGCATTTACAGAAACAATACTGAAAAGCTTCCCAACAGCTGAGTCTGAGCGAAGCTTGCTGAATGCATGTCTCCTATTAGCCACAGTATCGACTTTAGCAAGCGTAATAAGTGGCTCAATAAATTTTCTTAACTCTTTTGCTTTTGGTAGAGTAGTTCTTATTATATCTTGCTCAATAAGTGCAATAGAAAGATTCTTAAATAAAGCCTTTCTATGTGATGAATTCCTATTGAGTTTTCTTCCTGCTTTTCTATGTCTCATCTTTTTATCCTAGTGGTGGCCAATTCTCAACAGTCATACCTAAAGAAAGATTTTTTGACGCTAAAACGTCTTTAATTTCATTAAGTGATTTTTTACCAAGATTTGGGGTCTTTAAAAGGTCAAACTCAGATCTATGTATTAGATCTCCAATTAAAAATATACTCTCAGCCTTTAAACAATTAGTAGATCTTACAGTAAGCTCTAGCTCCTCAATAGATCTTAATAATAATGGATCAAAGTCGTTCTGGTCCTTTTTGGCCTCTTGCTCAGCAATAGCATCTAGATCTACAAAAGCACTTAATTGTTGTTGAAAAATAGTGGCTGCATGCTCAATTGCCATTTTTGGATCTAAAGTTCCATCAGTTTCTAGTTCGATTAAAAGCTTGTCAAGATCTGTTCTCTTTTCAAATCTAGCGTTATCTACATTGTATGAAACTCTTTTAACTGGGCTATATGAAGCATCCACTCTTAACCCGCCTACAATTCTTTCCTCTTCGTCCCTTAAATCAGCAGGTTCATACCCTCTACCTGTTTTAACTGTTAAAGTCATTTTAAGATTAACCTTATCAATTATTGATGCTACGTGAAAGTCCTGATCAACTAACTCTACATTTCCAGGGACTTCAAATGAAGACGCTAAAACATCACAAGGGCCTTTAACATCTAACACGATTTCAGCACTATCGCCCTCAATAATTTTTACAGGCATATCTTTTATGTTTAACAAGATATCAATCACATCCTCTCTAACACCTTCGATAGTACTGTATTCATGAGAAATACCATCAATCACCACGTCAGTCACTGCTGCGCCAGGCATAGATGAAAGCAATATTCTTCTTAAAGCGTTGCCAAGTGTATGTCCAAAACCTCTTTCTAGAGGCTCAAGAGTAACCTTGGATAAGGTTGGTGATATATCATCAACCTGGATGTCTGTTGGGACTAGTAAATCTATTACTGATGTTTGCATAATTTTATCCGCCTTTAATACTTATTTTGAGTAAAGCTCAATAATAAGATTTTCGTTAATTTCTGTTCCTAAGTCTGCTCTATCTGGAGCTGACTTAAATACCCCTTTAAAATTTTTATCATCAACCTCAACCCAATCACACTCTTCACGAGATGCAGCAATTTTTAATGCTGATGCAATTCTTAAATGAGACTTTTTCCTTTCTCTAACTTCAATCTCATCGCCATCTTGTACTTGATATGAAGGAATATTTACAACCTGTCCATTTACTTTAAAAGCTTTATGAGAAACCATTTGTCTAGCCTCTGCTCTTGTTGATCCAAAACCCATTCTATATACAACATTATCAAATCTTTTTTCTAATAATGATAAAAGGTTCTCACCAGTGTTACCTTTTTGGGAAGCAGCTTTTTTATAGTAATTTCTAAATTGCTTTTCAAGAACACCATACATTCTTCTTACTTTTTGTTTTTCACGTAACTGCAAACCATAGTCAGAAAGCCTGCCTCTTCGCGCGCCTTGTGATGCTCCTGGAGGTGAGTCCATATTACATTTTGATTCAATTGCTCTTACCCCACTCTTAAGAAAAAGGTCTGTTCCCTCTCTTCTTGAAAGTCTTAGTGATGGTCCTCTATATCTAGCCATTTACTTCTCCGTTAAACTCTTCTTTTTTTAGATGGTCTACATCCATTATGTGGTAATGGAGTTACATCGGTTATACTTTTAATCTTTAGCCCGCATGCGTTTAAAGATCTGATTGCAGACTCTCTCCCGCCTCCAGGCCCTTTAACTTTGACATCAAGGTTTATCATTCCGAACTCTTTTGCAGCAGATCCAGCCTTTTCAGCAGCAATCTGTGCAGCAAAAGGAGTGCTCTTTCTAGATCCCTTGAACCCCGATCCGCCAGAAGTGGCCCAGCATACTGTATTACCTTTTTTATCAGTAATAGTAACAATTGTATTATTAAAAGATGAATGGATATGTGCTACTCCATCTGTAACAATTTTTCTTGATTTTTTACCTTTAACTGCCATTTAATTAACCTCTCATTGGTTTTTTAGCGCCTTTTCTAGTTCTGGCATTAGTTTTAGTTCTTTGACCTCTAGTGGGAAGTTTTCTTCTATGTCTAACCCCTCTATATGACTTAAGGTCCATAAGTCTTTTTATATTTGTACTTATTTCTCTTCGTAAGTCGCCCTCTACTATTATTTTTGCAACTGACCCTCTGATTAACTCTATCTCATCTTCAGTTAGTTCAGATACTTTCCTTGTATAGTCAATTTTCAATTCTTTGCATATTGTTTGAGCAGTTATTCTACCAACTCCAAATATATGTGTGAGAGAAATCTCAACATGTTTGTTTTCCGGAATATTTACCCCTGCTATCCTTGCCATAACTTAACCTTGCCTTTGTTTATGTTTTTTGTCTGTTTTACAGATTACAAATAGAACGCCATTTCTTCTCACTATTTTGCAATTTCTGCAGATTTTTTTTACTGATGCTTTAACTTTCATATTATCTCTTATAGTTTTTTAAGTTTGCTTTTTTCATTAATGATGAGTACTGACTAGACATAAGATGCGATTGTACTTGGGCCATAAAATCCATAAGAACAACAACGATAATCAATACTGAAGTGCCTCCAAAGTAGAATGAAACCCCAGCAAAGTTAATTAAAGCCAATGGGAGGAGACATATGAGTGTCAAATAAATTGCACCGAATACTGTTAACCTTGCTAGTACAGCATCTATGTAGTTTGCTGTTTGTTCTCCTGGTCTGATACCTGCTATATAGGCGCCGGACCTTTTCAGATTATCTGAAACCTCTTTAGTATTAAAAGTTAATGCAAGCCATATAAAGCAGAATGAAATAATTAAGGTTGCAAAAACGAGAACATATAAGGGCTGTCCTGGATTTAAAGCTAATGAAATGCTTTGTAAGAAACCTAGTGACTCACTCTGACCGAACCATGTTGAAAGTGATGCAGGAAATAATAAAAAAGTACTTGCAAAAATAGCCGGGATAACACCTGCCATATTTACTTTAAAAGGAAGATGGCTTGATTGAGCCTGCATCATACGCCTGCCTTGTTGACGTTGTGCATAATTAACAGTAATTCTTCTTTGACCTCTCTCAATAAATACAACAATAGCAATAACAACCATTGCCAATAAACCTATCCCAATAAGTAAAAGAATATTAAGATCACCCTGTCTAGCCTGCTCAAAAGCTTGGCCTATTGCTCCAGGTATCCCAGTAAGAATGCTGGTTGCAATAATTATAGATATTCCATTTCCAATTCCTCTCTCTGAAACTTGTTCGCCAAGCCACATCAGGAAGACAGTTCCAGCAACAACAGAGAAAACCGCTGAAATAAAGAATGCCGTTCCTGGGATAAACGCAAGACCACTTGAAGAAAGAGTTACTGCTAAAGCAGATGCCTGAATGAACGCAAGAATAACGGTTCCATATCTTGTATATTGAGTAATCTTATTTCTACCCGCTTGGCCATCTTTTTTTAGTTCTATTAAATAAGGAATTGAGTTAGAAAAAAGCTGCATAATAATTGCAGCCGAGATATAAGGTATAACATTCAGAGCAAATACACTCATTCTTTCCAGTGCTCCGCCTGAGAACATATTGAACATATCAAGTATTGTTCCTTGGTTTTGTTCGAAAAGTTGAGCTAATCTGTCTGGATCAATTCCAGGAATAGGAATATGAGAACCAATTCTATACACAACAATGGCTATAAAGACAAACCTTAGTCTTTTCCATAGATCACTCATACCTGCTCCCTGATCAGCCATAATTATTCCTTAATGGATCCTCCGGCCTTTTCAATAGAAGCTTTAGCACCTTTTGTCACTTTTATTCCTTCAATATTCATTTTTGAAGAAACTTCAAAATCGCCAAAGATTTTAACTTTTTTAATAGATTTACCTATAACTTTATTCTCTATAAGGGTTTCAAGAGTAACTTTTTCCATCCCGTCAATTGTTCTTAAGTTAACTTCCTTAAGATGATTATTTTTTCTAGAAGAAAAACCAAATTTAGGTAGTCTTTGCTGCAAAGGCATTTGCCCACCTTCAAAACCAAGTCTAACGCTGCCACCAGATCTAGATTTCTGACCCTTATGACCTCTTCCAGCTGTTTTACCAGTACCAGACCCTATTCCTCTTCCAACTCTTTTTCTATCTTTAGAAGTAGCTTCGTTAGATAAAGAGTTTAAGGCCAATTCTTTTTTCTCAATTTCACTCATTTTAATTATTCCTGGATTTCAATCATGTCTGAAATTTTATTAATCATTCCTCTATTGCTAGGGGTATCAATAATAGTGACGGTTTGGTTTAGTTTTTTAAACCCAAGTCCTTTTATGCATAGCTTATGCTTCTGCATTCTACCAATGCCACTTTTAACTAATTTAATATTAATTGTTTTTTCTTTACTCATGATATTTGCTCAACCTTGATTCCTCTTCTGCTAGCAACTGTTTCAGGTGACTCCATTGCGCTTAAGGCATTTATGGTAGCTCTAACAACATTCACTGGATTTGTAGAGCCATAACATTTTGCTAAAACATTCTGTACTCCAGCTAATTCAAGAACTGCTCTCATAGCGCCACCAGCAATAATACCGGTACCTTCTGATGCAGGCTGCATATATACATTAGCTGAACCATGCTTAGCTTTGATTGGATACCAAATAGTAGTGTTATTTAACTCAACCTCGACCATGCTTCTTCTAGCATTTTCCATAGCTTTTTGTATTGCAATTGGGACTTCTTTTGCCTTACCTCTACCAAAACCAACCCTTCCATTTCCATCACCAACTACAGTCAAAGCTGTAAATCCAAAGATTCTTCCACCTTTAACAACTTTTGCAACTCTATTAACTTGAACTAACTTTTCTTCAAGAGCATCTTGTTGTTGATTATTTGCGTTATGTCTATTGTCTTTCATAATATTAATTAAAACTCCAAGCCTGCATCTCTTGCTGAATCAGCAAGCGCCTTTATACGGCCATGATATTTGTATCCAGATCTATCAAAAACTACTTTTTTAACTCCAATTTCTAAAGCGCGTTCAGCAACTTTTTTGCCAACAGCCGCAGCAGCTTTGACATTATTTGATTTTTCTTCAACCTCTTTTTCTACAGTTGATGCAGATGCGATAACGGTTGTTCCTAAGCTATCAAAGATTTGTGCATAAAAATGTTGAGATGATCTATAAACCGTCAAGCGTGGTTTTTCTTGATGCCTAATACCCATCCTAGTTTTTTTTGCTCTTCTAAGCCTTGAAATATTCTTAATGCTCATTTACGCACCTCCAGCAGCTTTCTTAGCTTCTTTTCTTCTAATATTTTCATCTGCATATTTGACACCCTTACCTTTATATGGCTCTGGTGGTCTAAACGCTCTAATTTCTGCAGCAGCCTGACCAAGAGCTTGTTTATCAAAGCTCTTAAGGACAACTTCTGTCTGTGATGGAGTTTCCACTGAAACAACTTCAGGTAGTTGATATTTAACGGGGTGAGAAAACCCTAAAGTAAGCTCAAGTAATTTACCCGATGCTTTAGCCCTGTATCCAACTCCCTTTAGTTCTAATTTTTTCTCAAATCCAGATGAAACGCCAATAACCATATTGTTAATAAGCGCTCGAGATGTTCCTGCCAAAGCGGTAGATTCTTTTGAATCTTCATCATATTTAACTGTTGCTGTATTGTCAGAAACTTCAAGAGAAGTAGTGCTCAATAATTCAAAAGACATTTCTCCTAATTTTCCTTTAACATTCACAACATTAGAATCAACTGAAAGTGAAACACCGTCAGGAATTGAAATAGGGTTTTTTGCAACTCTAGACATCTAAAATACCTCGCATAGAATTTCGCCGCCAATATTTTTTGACTTAGCATCTTTATCAGTCATTAATCCTTGGTTTGTTGAAACAATAAATGAACCAAGACCATTTTTAACCTGTTTAAGGTCAGATGCTGCTGAATATTTTCTCAAACTAGGCTTGCTGATCCTTGAAATATTTTTGATAACAGGTTTTTCATTATGATACTTAAGAGCTATCTTAATCATTGGCTTGCCTTCATTCTCTGTTTTTTCACAGCCCTTAAGGTAACCTTCACGAACAAGCACATCAACTAGCTGATGCTTTAGTTTTGAATACGGTGCATCAACATGAACTTTGCCACGCATTAATCCGTTACGTATTCTTGTTAAACAATCTGAAATGGGATCTTGAAAACTCATATTATTACCAACTTGATTTTACTAAACCTGGAATATCGCCTCTCATAGCTGCTTCTCTGAGCTTGATTCTACTTAGCCCAAATTTTCTATAAACAGCATGTGGTCTTCCAGTTACTTGACATCTTCTAACAACTCTAGAGGGACTAGCATTCCTAGGAAGTTTTTGAAACTTCTTATATGCCTCATACCTTTCTTCGCTCGGCAAACTAAGGTCAGAAAAAATTGCCTTAAGATCTGCTCTTTTAGAAGCAAACTTAGCAACAGTTTTTATTCGCTTATTTTCTCTTGCAATCATTGATTTTTTAGCCATAAATTTATACCTATTTTTTAAATGGAAATTCTAAAACTTCTAATAAAGCTTTAGCATGTTCTATATTTGTTGCAGATGTATTAATACAAACATCCATGCCTCTGATGTTATCAATATTATCGTAATTAATTTCTGGGAAAATAATTTGCTCTTTAATACCAAAATTATAATTTCCCTGCCCATCAAAAGATTTTGGATTAAGGCCTCTAAAATCTCTTTCCCTTGGTATGGCTATGTTAATAAGTCTCTCCATAAACTCATACATTTTATCGCCTCTAAGAGTAACTTTGCAGCCCAGGGGCCAACCCTCTCTTATTTTAAAACTCGCAACAGATTTTCTTGCTTTGGTTATGACTGGTTTCTGGCCAGCAATCGCAGTAAGATTTTGCACAGCAGACTCTAGATGTTTTTTGTCATTTGCAGCCTCGCCAACTCCCATGTTTATGACCACCTTGGTAAGTTTAGGAACTGCCATAACATTTTTTAACCCTAGCTTCTCTTGAAGGACTGGTACAAGTTGATTCTTATATGTTTCTTTTAGATTTGACATTATTTAATCTCTTTATTGCTTGATTTGAATAATCTAATTTTCTTCCCATCTTTATCAACAGAATAAGAAATTTTGTCTTTAGTCTTAGTATTTGAATTCCAAATAGCAAGATTAGATAAATCAATAGATGATTCTTGCTCGACTACACCGCCAGTAATTCCCATCTCTGGATTAGGCTTAGTATGCTTTTTAACCATATTAATACCAGTGACTATTCCTTTGTTCTTTGATTTGTGGATTTGTCTAAGCGTGCCTGTTTTGCCAACATCTCTTCCAGCCAGAACCACAACCTCATCTCCAGTTCTCAATTTAGTAGTTATATTTCCCATTTTATAAAACCTCTGGAGCCAAAGATAATATTTTCATATGACTTCCATCTCTAAGCTCTCTTGTTACTGGGCCAAAAACCCTAGTTCCAATTGGAGCTTTTTGATTGTTAATAAGAACAGCTGCATTTTCATCAAACTTAATTAATGAGCCATCCTTTCTTCTAACGCCTTTTTTTGTTCTTACAATAAGCGCATCAACAACTTGCCCTTTCTTAACCTTTCCAGTTGGAATAGCCTCTCTAACTGCAACTTTAATAATATCGCCAATATTTGCATATCTTCTTTTAGACCCACCTAAAACTTTTATACACATAACACTTCTAGCGCCGCTATTATCCGCAATTTTTAATAGTGATTGCATTTGAATCATTATTTGCTCTCCTCTTCTGTAGAATCTGACGAAATAGGAGTACTAGTTGCTGCAGCAGCATCAACTAACATCCATGTTTTACTTTTTGAAATTGGCCTACACTCCTTAACCGTAACTATGTCGCCAATAGCTGCTGAATTTTTCTCATCATGAGCATGCACTTTTGTAGATCTTTTGATAATCTTTCCATACAAAGGATGCTTAACCTTTCTCTCAATTTGTACTGTGATAGTTTTATCAGCCTTGTTACTTGTAACAACGCCTGTTAAAACTCTTGGGTTAGAATTTTCCATTATTTATCATCCTGTAATTTATTCGCATTCATTAATGTCTTAATTCTCGCAATTTTTTTCTTTAGGTCACCAAGCTGATTGGTTTCATTTAGCTGGCCAGTTTTATGCTTAATTCGTAAAGTGAATTGAGCCTCCCGCGCAACAATCAATTCAGCCGCAAGCTCTTTAGCATTTTTCTTTGTTAACTCAGCAAATTCTTTATTCATTTATACGTCCTTACTAATAAAATGAGTTTTTACTGGTAACTTGGCTGAAGCAAGTTTAAATGCTTCTCTAGCTAGTTCTTCAGTAACGCCGGCCATCTCAAACATAACTTTACCTGGCTGAACTAAAGCTACCCAGTACTCAACATTACCTTTACCCTTACCCATACGAACTTCTAAAGGTTTCTTGGTAATTGGTTTGTCTGGAAAAATTCTTATCCAAATGTTACCGCCTCTTTTAATATGTCTTGTCATTGCTCTTCTGGCAGCTTCAATTTGACGAGCAGTTATTCTGCCTCTATCAGACGCAACAAGTCCAAATCTTCCAAATGCAACGGTATTACCGTTTTGTGCAAGGCCTCTATTTCTGCCTTTGTGCATCTTCCTAAATTTTGTTTGTTTTGGCTGTAACATAGTAATTAACTTCCTTGATCAACTTTATATGGATCTACTGTTGTTTCACCTTTAAAAACCCAGACTTTTACGCCTATAATCCCATAAGTTGTTAGGGCTTCTGCGGTACCATAATCTATATCAGCTCTAAGTGTATGCAATGGCACTCTTCCCTCTCTATACCATTCTGTTCTTGCAATTTCAGCACCATTTAATCTTCCTGAGACCTCAACCCTTACGCCTTTTGCGCTTTGTCTAAGAGCACTTTGAACCGTTCTTTTCATGGCACGTCTAAACATAACCCTTCTTTCAAGTTGCTGCGCTATACCTTCAGCAAGAATAGTTGCATCTAAATCAGGTTTTTTCACTTCTTTAATATTTATTTGTGAAGGCTTTTTCACTATCTTCTCCACAGCCTTCTTTAGGTTTTCTATCTCTTCTCCTCGCTTACCAATAATTATTCCAGGTCTTGATGTGTATATAGAAACAACAAAGTTTTCAGCAGATCTCTCTAATTCTATTTTGCTAATAGATGAGTTTTTTAATTTAACTTTAAAGTATTCTCTTACTTTAAGGTCCTGAATTAAATTCTCAGAAAAAGCTTTGCCTTTAGCATACCAATTAGCATTTTGCTTCTTACTCGTTCCTAATCTAAAACCAGTTGGATTTACTTTTTGTCCCATTACTTAGTTCCCTCAGATAAGATGATTTCTATGTGGCATGTAGGCTTTATTATTCTGTCAGCTCTTCCTCTAGCTCTTGGCTTCATTCTTTTTAATCTCATGCCTTGATTCACAATAATGGATTTAACAGAAAGCATGTCTATATCTGCTTTATCATTGTTTTCTGCATTTGCTATAGCAGATTCAAGTAGTTTTTTTATTACTGCGGCTCCTTTTTGCTTGTTAAAGCCTAAAAAATCCATAGCATCATGTACTGACTTTCCTCGAATTGCATCAGCTACTAAGCCTGCTTTTTGAGGAGATAACCTTGTTCCTTTTAGATAAGCTCTTGTTTCCATTATTTAGCCTTCCTATCACCGGAGTGCATTTTAAAAGTTCTTGTTAAAGAAAATTCTCCAAGCTTATGCCCTACCATATCCTCATTAACGTAAACCGGAATGTGCTGTCTACCATTATGAACGGCAATTGTTAGTCCAACCATTGATGGGTTAATCATTGATCTGCGCGACCATGTTTTAATAGGTCTCTTATCATTAGCTGCAACAGCAGCATCAACTTTCTTTTCAAGCGATAAGTCGATAAATGGTCCTTTTTTTAGTGATCTTGGCATATTACTTTCTACTTCCTCTTCTTCTAATTATTAAGTCATCTGTACGCTGATTCTTTCTTGTTTTGTATCCTTTTGTTGGAATTCCCCAAGGTGTAGATGGATGTCTTCCACCGGATGTTCTTCCCTCACCACCACCATGTGGGTGGTCAACCGGATTCATGGCAACACCTCTAACTGTAGGTCTAACTCCTCTCCATCTCTTAGCTCCAGCTTTGCCTAAAGATTTAAGGTTATTTTCTTGATTTGAAACAACACCAAGTGTAGCCCTGCATTCCCATAAGACTTTTCTAGTTTCACCAGACTGGAGTCTTAATGTTGCATAAATACCTTCTTTAGCTATTAATCTAGCAGATGTTCCAGCGCTTCTTGCAAGCTGGGCACCTTTAAGAGGTTTTAACTCAACACAATGGACATTTGTTCCTAGAGGAATGTCTTTAAGTTTCATTGAGTTTCCAACTTTAATTTCACACTTTTCAGAAGAAATAATCTCATCACCCACGTTAAGTTTACTTGGAGCAATAATATATCTTCTCTCACCATCTTTATATTTAAGAAGCGCAATGTGGGCTGACCTATTAGGATCATACTCAAGTCTTTCGACTACTGCAGGTATGTCCAATTTGTTTCTTTTGAAATCAATAATTCTGTAATGTTGTTTATGTCCGCCACCCTGATGTCTTACAGTGATGCGGCCGTTATTATTTCTTCCACCATTTTTAGACTTAGATTGAGTTAAAGATTTAAGCGGCTTGCCTTTGTAAAGATCAGTTTTAACTGAAATGACACCACGTCTTCCAGGACTTGTGGGTTTTGCTTTAATAATTGCCATGATTAATTAATTCCCTCAAGTTGAATTTCAGAATCTTTTCCAAGAGTTACAAAAGCTTTTTTATAATTAGATCTTTTATATAAACCCGTTCTATTCCTTTTTCTTTTTCCTTTAACAATAGAAGTAGTTACCTTAAGAACCTCAACTTTAAATAACTTCTCAACCGCTTGTTTTATCTCTCTTTTGTTTGCTGACAGGTCTACTTTAAAAACAAACTGCTTTAACTCTTCGCCTACCCGAGCAGATTTCTCTGTCACTATAGGAGCTTTGATAAGCGTAAATAATTTTTCGTTATGCATCTATCCACTCCTCTATTTGCTTAAATGCTTCAGCTGTAACTGCAACTTTTTGAGCCTTTAATAGAACAACAGGGTTGATTTCTCTAACTGTAATAACATCTACGTTGGGTATATTTCTTACTGAGAGGAATAGATTGATATCAATTTCATCAGTAATAATTAGAACTTTGCTAAGCGAAAACTCATTTAAAAACTTAGCTATTTCTTTAGTTTTTGGTTTCTCTAAAACTGGATTTTCTATGGCTACTAACTTTTCTTGTCTAAGCAGTTCAGAAAAGATAGATCTAATAGCAGCTCTATACATTTTCTTATTAATTTTTTTACTATAGTCTCTTGGTCTTGCGGCAAAAGCGACGCCACCACCTCTCCATAGAGGACTTCTTATAGTACCTGCTCTAGCTCTTCCTGTTCCCTTTTGTCTGTATGGCTTTTTACCACCGCCCCTGACGTCAGATCTTGTTTTCTGTTGAGAAGTTCCTTGTCTGGAACCAGCCATATAGCTAACAACAGCTTGATGAACAAGAGATTCATTAAAGTCTCTACCAAAAGCAGTATCAGATATATCTAGATTCTGTTTTTTTGTTGTTGATAATAAGTCTATTTTCATGATCTTTTAAGCGCAGGTTTTATTTTCAAATCAGATCCATTAAATCCTGGCACCGCTCCTTTAATATAGATTATGTTATTTTCGACATCTAAATCGACTATTTTTAAGTTTTGAACTGTTTTTTGAACATTACCCATATGACCAGACATTTTCTTCCCTTTCCAAACCCTACCTGGAGTTTGGCACTGGCCAATAGATCCATGAGCCCTATGAGATAATGAGTTACCATGAGTAGCATCTTGCATAGCAAAGTTATGCCTTTTAATAACACCAGCATATCCCTTACCTTTGGATGTGCCTGTTACATCTACATGCTGACCAATTTTAAATATATCAGCGGTTAAATGCTTTCCTACTGAATAATCGCTAGTTTCATCTGGTGCACATCTAAACTCAGCAAGTATTCCAGGGTTAAGATTAACCTTTTTAAAGAACTCGCTTTTTGATTTATTTACGTTGTTTGATTTCTTTGTCTTAGAAACAACTAATGATGAATAGCCATCTTTTTCAGCTGTTTTTATATCTGCAACAAAATTACCGCAGACAGAAACCGCAGTAACAGGAATAGATTCTCCGTCTTCTAGAAAAAGACGAGACATTCCAGATTTATTTCCTATTAAGCCTATGCTCAATTTAATCTCCTATATACGGGGCTAATAACCCTCTATGGCCGCATTCGCGTTAAAAATGGATTAGCCTAAGCTTATCTGAACATCTACCCCAGAAGATAGATCTAATTTCATTAAAGCATCAACTGTCTTATCAGTTGGTTCGACTATATCCATAAGTCTTTTATATGTAACAATCTCATATTGATCTCTAGCATCTTTGTCTTTGTGCGGAGATTTTAAAATTGTTGTTTTTTCTTTTTTAACAGGTAATGGAATTGGTCCATTGATTACAGCTCCGGTTTTTTTTACCGTTTCAACGATCAATTTAGCTGAAGCATCGATCAATCTATAATCGAAAGCTTTTAGCCTTATTCTTATTGATTGATTCTCCATTTTATTCCTTTATATCTACCTATTTAAAATTATTTTCACATTTAGCAAATCGCAAAATGTGGCGTATTCTAAGCTTCTAACAACCCTACTGTCAACATAAATGAAGTAGTTTTATTTTTATTATTTTTAAGAGGTTTTTAGTTGTTCAGCTATATTATTTGGAACTTCACCATACTTAGTAAATTCCATTGTAAAAGTAGCTCTACCTTGTGTAGCAGATCGCAAATCAGTTGCATAACCAAACATTTCTGCTAGCGGCACCTCTGATGAAACTTCTTTTCCAGAAGTAATATCATCCATTCCTAAAATTATTCCTCTTCTTCTATTCAAATCACCAACCACATCACCCATGTGCTCTTCTGGTGTAACTACAACAACTTTCATGACTGGTTCTAATAGTGCAGGTTTTGCTTTGTTAGCGCCTTCTTTAAGAGCCATAGAGCCAGCAATCTTAAATGCCATTTCATTAGAATCAACATCATGGAATGAGCCATCATATAAAGTTGCTCTAAGTGCTAATAGAGGATAACCAGCAATTACGCCATTCTGCATTTGCTCTTGTATACCTTTATTAACTGCAGGTATATATTCTTTAGGTATTACCCCACCCACAATTTTGTCAACAAATTCATACTCATCATCTAATCCTAATGGTTCAAGTTTTAACCAAACATGGCCATACTGACCTTTACCACCACTCTGACGAACAAACTTACCCTCAACTTCTACGGTCTCTTTGATTGTTTCTCTGTATGCTACTTGAGGTTTTCCAATATTAGCCTCTACAGAAAACTCTCTTCTCATTCTATCTACTAAAACATCTAAATGAAGTTCACCCATGCCTGAGATTATTGTTTGGCCTGACTCTTCATCACTTGTCACTCTGAAAGATGGATCTTCTTGGGCTAGTTTACCTAAAGCTAGAGACATTTTTTCTTGATCTGGTTTTGATTTGGGTTCAACAGCTACAGAAATAACTGGTTCAGGGAAATCCATTCTTTCAAGAACAATTGGGCTGCTTGCATCGGAAAGTGTATCACCAGTAGTGATATCTTTTAGGCCAATACATGCTGCAATATCTCCTGCTCTCACTTCTTTAATTTCTTCTCTATTATTTGAATGCATTTGCACCATTCTTCCAACTCTTTCCTTTTTAGATTTAGTAGAGTTTATAACAGCATCTCCAACAGAAAGCACTCCAGAATAAACCCTAATAAAAGTTAGTGTTCCAACAAATGGATCTGTAGCAATTTTAAAAGCTAGTGCTGAGAAAGGTTCATCATCAGATGATTTTCTAGAATCTTCTTCCTCATCTTCCTGAGAGTTGTTTGGAATTACACCTGTAATAGCTTTGACCTCATCTGGCGCAGGTAAAAATTCTACAACCGCATCAAGCATAGCTTGAACACCTTTATTCTTAAATGCAGATCCACACAAGCCTACAATAAGTTCATTAGCTAGCGAGCGTATTCTTAAACCTTCTTTAATTTGCTCTACTGAGAGGTCGCCTGATTCTAAATATGCATCCATTAATTCTTCATTAGCTTCAGCTGCAGCTTCTAACATCTCTTCTCTAAGTTCAGTGCATTTTTCAATTAATTCTTCAGGAATATCTTTAGAATCAAAAGTAAGACCTTGATCTTCTTCATTCCAGTAGATAGCTCTCATATTTATAAGATCAACGACTCCTTTGAAATCTTCTTCAGCTCCAATATTGTATTGAATAGGAACAATATTTGCTTGAAGCCTATCTTTGATCTGCTGAACAACTCTTTCAAAGTTAGCACCTGCTCTATCCATTTTGTTAACAAAAACAATCCTGGGAACTTCATATCTGTTTGCTTGTCTCCAGACAGTCTCAGATTGGGGCTCTACCCCAGACGTGCCACAAAAAACTACTACAGCTCCATCAAGCACTCTCAGTGACCTTTCTACCTCAATTGTGAAATCAACGTGACCAGGTGTGTCAATAATGTTTATTCTATGCTGAGGAAATTGTTGCTCCATACCACTCCAAAAACATGTGGTGGCAGCAGACGTAATTGTAATACCTCTTTCCTGCTCTTGCTCCATCCAATCCATTGTTGCTGCGCCATCATGAACTTCACCAATTTTATGAGATAAGCCAGTATAGAAAAGAACTCTTTCCGTGGTTGTGGTCTTACCAGCATCAACGTGGGCACATATACCAACATTACGATATTTATTTAAAACAATTTGTCTAGCCATAGTATTTTATATTTGATTAACTAATTAAAATCTGAAATGTGAGAAAGCTTTGTTAGCTTCAGCCATCTTGTGAACTTCTTCTTTCTTCCTTACAGCCGAACCTTTTTTCTGAGAAGCATCTTGTAGCTCGCCAGCAAGTCTTAAATGCATAGATTTTTCGCTTCTTTTTCGAGCTGCGTCAACAATCCATCTCATGGCAAGTGCTTGTCTTCTTGATGGTCTAATCTCAATAGGAACTTGATAGTTAGCACCACCAACTCTTCGTGATTTAACTTCAACAACAGGACTAACTTCGCTGAGAGCTTTTGAAAAAACTTCTAATGGGTCGTCTTTACTAGTTTTAGTAATTTGATCAAATGCTCCATAAACAATTTTTTCAGCGGTAGATTTTTTACCATCCTTCATAAGGTTGTTCATAAATTTAGCTAAAACTATGTCTTTGTACTTAGGATCAGGCAGGACTTTACGTTTCTCGGGACTTCTTCTTCTTGGCATAATTATTTACCTTTTTTTGCTCCATATTTGGATCTTCTTTGTTTTCTTCCAGCTACACCAGATGTATCAAGGGTGCCTCTAACTGTATGGTATCGAACACCAGGAAGATCTTTAACTCTTCCTCCTCTAATAAGCACAAGAGAATGTTCCTGAAGATTATGGCCTTCTCCGCCGATATAAGAAGTAACTTCAAAGCCACTTGTTAATCTAACTCTACATACTTTTCTTAGAGCTGAATTTGGTTTTTTTGGAGTTGTTGTATAAACACGAGTACAAACACCTCTTCTTTGTGGACAAGCTTTAAGGGCTGGTACGTCTGTTTTTCTAGTTTTTGGTTTTCTAGACTTTTTAACTAATTGGTTTACTGTTGCCATAATATATTTTTTTTGTTTAGGCCGCGATTTTATAGAGCAGATTGATCGCGGTCAACATTATTCCTCATTTTCTTGCAGTTCCTGTCTTAACGCCGCCTCTATATCATCTGCGGATAAAGTTTGCTCATCAAGATCATACTGTTTTTTATTTCTTAATTTGTCATGGAATTCCATTCCAGTACCAGCAGGTATTAATCTTCCTACAACCACATTTTCTTTCAATCCTCTTAAGTGATCTTTCTTTCCAGTTACAGCAGCTTCAGTTAGAACTCTAGTTGTTTCTTGGAAGGAAGCAGCAGAAATGAATGAATTAGTAGCAAGTGATGCTTTTGTTATTCCCAGGAGAACTCTTTCAAATTGAGCAGGAGTTTTTCCAGAAGAAGATATTTTATCATTTTCTTCTTTTAGTTCTGCATAATCTACTTGGTCGCCCTGAATGAACTTAGTATCCTCTCCATCGACAATCAAAGCCTTTCTTAACATCTGCCTTAGAATGGTTTCGATGTGTTTGTCATTTATGGAAACACCTTGAAGTCTGTAAACATCCTGTATCTCATTAACAATAAAGTTAGTAAGTTCTGGAATGCCTTTTAATCTCAAAATATCATGCGGGCTATATGGTCCATCAGAAATGATATCGCCCTTTGATATCCTTTCTCCCTCAAACACAGATAAGGTTCTATGTTTGGGTATAAGCATTTCTACATTGTGTGCTTTTTTAGTAGCTCCTTCAGGAGTGATAACCAATCTAACCTTTCCTTTAGTCTCTTTACCAAACGAGATAATCCCTGTTTCTTCAGAGAGAACAGCAGCATCTTTAGGTTTTCTTGCTTCAAATAGATCAGCAACCCTTGGAAGACCGCCGGTAATATCTTTTGTTTTAGATGCAACTAAAGGTATTCTTGCAAGGACTTCACCTGCTGTTAGCTTTTGGCCGTCTTTAAGATTAACTAAAGCATTTCCAGGCATTGTATATGTCGCTGGAGCTTTAAAGTCACCGATTAAAACTGTTTTTCCTTTTGAATCAACAATTGATATAGATGGAACTAACTCTTTACCAGCTGATGGTCTTTCAGAGTTTTCAATAACCTCAATACTGCTTAGCCCAGTTAGTTCATCTGTTTTTGTTCTTACAGTAACACCATCCTCAATATCTGAGAATTTAATTTTTCCAGATGTTTCTGAAATAATTGGTCTTGTATATGGGTCCCAAGAGGCAACTTTTGTTCCTTGCTCTAGTTCTGTTTTATCAGATACTTCAAGCGTAGCACCGTATGGGACTTTATATTGCTCAACCATCCTGCCTTGGCTATCTTCCATGGTACATATAGCATTTCTTGAAACAACAACCTGTAGCTTATCCTTGTTAGTAACAGTCTTGATATCCTCAGAGAAAGAAACAACCCCAGCATTCTTATTATAAATGGCGTTATCTTCAGAAGAGCTTGATGCGGCACCACCGATATGGAAGGTACGCATTGTTAACTGTGTGCCTGGTTCACCAATAGATTGTGCAGCCACAACACCCACAGCCTCTCCTCTATGAACAAGATGACCTCTTGCAAGATCACGACCATAACACTTAGAACAAACACCGATAGATGCTTCACATGTCATTGGAGACCTTACCTTAAGAGAAGATAAGTTTAATGATTCTATTTGGGAAACTGCATCTTCATCAAGCATAGTTCCTTCAGCAAAAAGAAGATTTCCATCGTTATCATTTATAGGTTCAGCAATAACTCTTCCTAGAATTCTATCAGTCAATGCTTGAATTATCTCTCCGCCGTCAATAATTGATGTAACAGTGATTGACTCTTTAGTTCCACAGTCATCAATATTTATAACAGAGTCCATAGAAACATCACAAAGTCTTCTGGTTAAGTAACCTGAGTTTGCAGTTTTAAGTGCAGTATCAGCTAAACCTTTCCTGGCTCCATGAGTTGAGATAAAGTACTGAAGCACAGAAAGACCTTCTCTAAAGTTAGCAGTGATAGGTGTTTCAATAATTGACCCATCAGGTTTTGACATCAACCCTCTCATTCCAGATAGCTGCCTAATCTGAGCAGGTGATCCCCTTGCTCCAGAATCTGCATATATATATACAGAATTGAACGATGATTGCTCTACTTCTTCTCCATCAGGAGAAGTAACTTTTTCAGTACTAATTTTTTCCATCATTGCTTTGGCAACTTGTTCATTAGCCCTTGACCAAATATCAATAACTTTGTTGTATCTTTCACCTCTTGTAACTAGACCAGAATCAAATTGCTTTTCAATAGCCTTAACTTCTTTTTCAGAAGCATCAATAATTCCAGCTTTTTGTTCAGGTATTACAAAATCATTAACACCAATTGAGGAGCCTGATCTTGTTGAGAAATCAAATCCTAGATACATTAGTTGGTCTGCAAATATAACTGTGCTTTTCAATCCGGCTTTTCTGTATGAAATGTCAACAAGTTTTGAAATAAGTTTTTTATTTAAAACTTTATTTATATTTTCAAATCCAACCTCTTTAGGGGTGATCCTCCAAATAATAACTCTTCCTACGGTAGTATCTTCAATTGATTTTTTGCCATCAACATCTTCAACTCTTACTTTAATAGCTGAGTGAACAGATAGAGTTTCTGTTTCATATGCTCTGAGAACTTCGTCAGGATTACTGAATACTCTTCCATTACCAACTGCATTGGCATTTTCTCTTGTCATATAATAGAGGCCTAACACAACATCCTGTGTTGGATTGATAATTGGCGATCCGTCTGCTGGTGACAATATATTGTTTGTGGACATCATTAAGGCTCTAGCTTCTAGCTGCGCCTCAAGAGTTAAAGGAACATGCACAGCCATTTGATCGCCATCAAAGTCAGCATTAAATGCAACACAAACCAATGGATGAAGTTGAATAGCTTTTCCCTCTATAAGCTTTGGTTCAAAAGCCTGAAGACCTAGTCTGTGAAGTGTAGGAGCTCTGTTTAACATTACAGGATGTTCTCTTATAACATCCTCTAGAACCTCCCAAACCTCTGGCGTTTCCCTTTCAACCAACTTTTTAGCAGCTTTAATAGTTGTTGCTAATTCTCTTCGCTCTAACTCACCATAAACGAAAGGCTTGAATAACTCTAAAGCCATTTTTTTAGGCAGTCCACATTGATGAAGTTTAAGAGTGGGGCCTGAAACAATAACGGATCTTCCAGAGTAATCTACACGTTTACCTAAAAGGTTTTGTCTAAATCTTCCACCTTTACCTTTAATCATATCGGCAAGAGATTTGAGTGGTCTCTTGTTTGTTCCTGTAATTACTCTTCCTCTTCTTCCATTATCTAAAAGAGCATCAACAGATTCTTGCAGCATTCTTTTTTCATTTCTAACAATGATTTCAGGAGCGCTTAGCTCAAGAAGTCTTTTTAACCTATTATTACGGTTGATAACTCTTCTATATAGATCATTTAAGTCTGATGTTGCAAATCTTCCGCCCTCTAATGGCACTAGCGGCCTTAAGTCTGGTGGTAATACAGGAAGAACATTCATTATCATCCACTCAGGCTTATTACCTGAATCTTTAAATGCTTCAAGAAGTTTTAGTCTCTTTGATAATTTTTTTAATTTTGTTTCCGAGTTTGTTTGAGGAATTTCTTCTCTTATTATTCTGATTTCATCATCAATATCTAAATCTTGAAGAAGGACCTGAACAGCTTCAGCACCCATTCCAGCTGAAAACTCATCGCCAAACTCTTCATACTTTTCAACCCATTCTTCTTCAGTAAGTATTTGGCCTTTTTCTAACTCTGTAAGGCCTGGATCTGTAACAATGTAGCTTTCGAAATATAAAACTCTTTCAATCTCTCTAAGGGTAACATTTAGCAATAACCCTATTCTTGAAGGCAAAGATTTTAGAAACCAGATATGTGCAACAGGAGCAGCCAAATCAATATGGCCCATTCTTTCTCTTCGAACCTTTGCAAGAGTTACCTCTACTCCACACTTTTCACAAACAACACCTCTGTGCTTCATTCTTTTGTATTTGCCACAAATACATTCGTAATCTTTTATTGGCCCAAATATTTTTGCACAAAATAAACCATCTCTTTCAGGTTTGAAAGTTCTATAGTTTATAGTTTCAGGTTTTTTAACTTCCCCGAAAGACCATGACTTTATAACTTGAGGTGATGCAAGGCCTGCAGATATAGTAGTAAAATCTTCTTGACCAGTTTTTAGTAAATTTAGTAAGTCTCTCAATTTTATCTCCTAGTTTTCAGAATCTAATTCAATATTAATACCCAATGACTTAATCTCCTTGCTCAGAACATTAAATGATTCTGGAATATTTGCGTCCATCTCAAAGGATCCATCGACAATATTTTTGTACATTTTAGTTCTTCCCGACACATCATCTGATTTCACAGTAAGCATTTCTTGAAGTGTATAAGATGCTCCATATGCCTCAAGCGCCCATACCTCCATCTCTCCAAACCTTTGGCCACCAAATTGGGCTTTACCACCAAGTGGTTGTTGAGTAACTAAGCTATATGAGCCCGTAGATCTAGCATGCATCTTGTCATCCACTAAATGATTTAATTTAATCATATACATATATCCAACGGTAACCGGTCTTTCAAATTTAGATCCGGTCCTTCCATCATAGAGAGTAAATTGTCCAGATTCAGGTAATTTAGCAAGCTTAAGTAAATCTTTAACTTCTGATTCTTTTGCTCCATCAAAAACAGGGGTTGCAATTGGCAGACCGTCTTTAAGATTGTTTGCTAGCTCAAGTATTTCACCATTGTTAAAAGCATCTAAATCTTCTTTATTTGCAGCATTTTTGTTATACAGCTTTTCAAGATATGATTTTAGCTCTGCTGGTTTTGCATTATCTTTCAACATTAGATCGATCTGCTTTCCTATACCTTTGGCAGCTGCACCCATATGTGTTTCTAGAATTTGACCAACGTTCATCCTTGAAGGAACTCCAAGTGGATTAAGACAAATATCTACGGAATCGCCGTTTTCATCATAAGGCATGTCTTCAACTGGCATAATTTCAGAAATAACACCTTTGTTACCATGTCTTCCAGCCATTTTATCGCCGGGCTGAATTCTTCTTTTAATAGCAAGATAGACTTTTACAATCTTGATGACTCCAGGAGCCAAGTCGTGACCTCTTATAATTTTCTCTTTCTTTTCTTCAAATCTATCTTTAATACCTTTGATGTATTTTTTGAAAGTTTTTTCTGTTTGCTCAATTGTTGAGTTTAGCGCCTCACTATCTGTTCTTATCGAAAATATATCATTTAATGAAAGCTCAGAAATCATATCTAAAGATATTGTTGTGCCTTTTTTCAATCCTGCACCCTTGAGAACTTTCGAGCCTTTTAGAAGCTCACATACCCTTGTTCTTGTTGCCTCTTCAACGACAGAAGCTTCGTCATCGGCATCTTTCTTAGATTGGTCTAAATGATCTTGTTCTATAGCTTGCGTTCTTTCATCTTTCTCAACACCATCCCTAGTAAAGACCTCGACTCCAATTACAGTACCTTTTGAGCTAGATCTTTGTGATGTATCTTTAACATCAGAAGCCTTTTCACCAAAAATTGCTCTTAAAAGCTTTTCTTCTGGTGAAAGTTGAGTTTCGCCTTTTGGTGTAATTTTTCCTACCAGTATGTCTCCAGGCTCAACCTCTGCACCAACATAAACAATTCCACACTCATCTAACTTGTTAAGCGAGCCTTCACCAACATTTGGAATATCAGCTGTAATTTCTTCTGAGCCTAATTTAGTGTCTCTTGCAACACAGACTATTTCTTGAATATGTATAGAAGTAAATCTATCTTCTCTAGCTACCTTCTCTGATATTAGTATGGAATCTTCAAAGTTGTATCCATTCCATGGCATAAAAGCAATTCTTATATTTTGACCTAATGCTAATTCTCCGTTATCAATAGAAGGACCGTCCGCCAATACATCCCCTTTTTTAACAGCATCGCCTACTTTTACGATTGGTCTCTGATTGATACATGTATTCTGATTAGAACGTGTATATTTAATTAAATTATAAATATCAGCTGCAGTATCAGCTTTTTTGTCTGTGACTCTAACAACTATTCTAGATGCATCAACACTCTCAACAACACCTTTATTTTTAGCAACAACGCATACGCCTGAGTCTCTTGCAACTACAGATTCAAGACCTGTACCAACAAGTGGTTTTTCAGCTCTTAAAACTGGAACAGCCTGACGCTGCATGTTTGATCCCATTAATGCTCTATTAGCATCATCGTGCTCTAAGAAAGGTATTAGTGATGCAGCTATAGACACTACCTGTTGAGGTGAGACATCCATAAGATCAACCCTATCAGGTGACATCAACTCAAACTCACTTGCATGTCTTACAGCTACTAAATCATCAACAAATTTATTATTTTTATCTAATGTTACATTTGCCTGAGCTATAACATGCTCCCCTTCATCAATAGCAGATAAATAAATAATCTCATCTGTTACCTTTCCATCTCTTACTTTTCTGTATGGTGTTTCAATGAAACCATACTGATTTGTTCTTGAATATGAAGCAAAAGAATTGATAAGGCCAATATTTGGGCCTTCAGGTGTCTCAATTGGACATACTCTTCCATAATGCGTAGGATGAACATCTCTAACTTCGAACCCAGCTCTTTCACGGGTTAGGCCTCCTGGGCCTAAAGCTGATACTCTCCTTTTATGTGTAATCTCAGAAAGTGGGTTATTTTGATCCATAAACTGAGAGAGTTGGCTTGAGCCAAAAAACTCTTTAATAGCTGCTGTAACTGGCTTAGCATTAATTAAATCTTGCGGGCCCAACTCATCAGCCTCAGCCATGCTGAGTCTCTCACGAACTGCTCTTTCTACTCTAATAAGGCCAACTCTGAATTGATTGGCAGTCATCTCACCAACAGACCTCACCCTTCTATTACCAAGGTGATCAATATCATCAACAATATCATGACCATCTCTAATATTTACAATACCTTTCATGACCTCAATAATGTCTTCTTTATCTAAAATATTAGGATTATCTTTATTGGAATCAAGTTTTAATCTTCTATTAAATTTCATTCTTCCAACTTCTGATAAGTCGTATCTTTCATTATTGAAAAATAGATTTTCAAAAAGAGTCTCTGCAGAATCTTTAGTTGGCGGTTCGCCAGGACGCATCATTCTATAAATCTCAACAAGTGCTTCCAGTCTATTTGATGTTGGATCAACTCTAAGCGTATCTGAAATATATGAACCTTTGTCTAGCTCATTAATAAATAGACAATGGATTTCAGAGATTTTGTTTTCTCTTAATGCCTCTATTATTTCATTAGAAATTTCGGTATTAGCTTCAACAAGAACTTCGCCAGTCTCTTGATTGATGATGTCTTTGGAAGTAATTTTACCCAGAAGATACTCATCTCCAAGCTTAATTTCACTTACTTTTGATGTTGATAGCTCTCTAATATGTCTAGCTGTTATTCTTTTGCCAGCAGGGACATAAACTTTGCTTTTTACTTTGATGTCTACAGATAAAGTTTCACCCCTGAGCCTTTCAGGTATTAAATTAAGTTTTACTGAATCTTTGTCTAATGTATAAATATCTTCTTCATAGAACTCTGAAAGAATTTCTTGAGTGCTCATATCTAGAGCACGCAACATTATTGTTGCTGGAATCTTTCTTCTTCTATCGATTCTAGAAAATAAAATATCTTTTGGATCAAATTCAAAGTCTAACCATGAACCTCTATAAGGTATTACTCTTGCTGAGTACAAGACTTTTCCAGAAGAATGTGTTTTACCTTTATCATGATCATAGAAAACGCCAGGAGATCTATGAAGCTGAGAAACTACAACTCTTTCTGTTCCATTTACTACAAAAGAAGCGTCTGGAGTCATTAATGGAACCTCTCCCATAAAAACTTCGCCTTCTTTAATATCCTTTACTTCTTTAAAGTTTGTTTCTCTATCATAAATGACGAGCTTAACCTTTATTCGTAAAGGTGCAGAATAAGATAAACCTTGAATTAAGCATTCTTGAACATCATATGCGGGCTTGCCTAACTCATACGAAACATATTCAAGAGCAGCATTTCCAGAAACACTTTTAATAGGGAATAAGGACTTAAAAACATCCTCCAAACCCTGCCTATTCCGTGAATCAGGAGCCACGTCAGCTTGTAAAAATTCAGAATAAGACTTAGTTTGGGTTTCAACCAAATTTGGTAAGTCCATTACTTTAGCAAAGGTACCAAAGTTCTTTCTTATTCTTTTCTTTTCTGTATAGCTATATGACATAAATGCGCCCTATTAAATATGTTAATTAATGTTATTACTTAAGTTCTGCAGTTGCTCCAGCTTCGGTCAATTGCTTAACAATTGCCTCGGCATCGTCTTTACTTGCTGCTTCTTTTACGGTTGTTGGAGCACCATCTACCATATCTTTTGCTTCTTTAAGACCTAATCCAGTAATTGCTCTTACAGCTTTAATTACTTGAACTTTTTGATCTCCAGCTGCACTTAACACAACATCAAACTCATCTTTTTCTTCTGCAGCTTCAGCCTCACCGCCGCCTGCTGCTGCTGGTGCCGCCGCTACAGCTGCTGCTGCAGTTACACCAAATTTTTCTTCAATATCAGAAATAAGATCTACAAGATCCATAACTGACATTTCCTCAATAGCCTTTAGAATATCTTCTTTAGTAGTTGCCATTATATTTTCTCCTTATAATTAGGCTGTCGCCTTTTTTTTGTCTTGAACTGCTGCTAAAACCCTAGCTAACTTACTTGGAACTTCATTAAGTAAAGTTGCAAATTTACCAACCGGAGCCTGTAAAACAGATGCAACTAATCCAAGAGCTTCTTCTCTTGAAGGAAGCTTAGCCAGAATATCTATCTGAGATCCATCAAGAAGTTGCCCCTCAACAACCAATGCCTTCACTTCAAGATTTTCAAAGTTCTTTGCATAAGTTTTGAGTAACTTAGCTGCTGCACCTGGCTCATCAAATGAAAAAGCAAATAATGAAGGACCAACCAAAGCTTCATCAGAACATCCAAAATCAGTACCTTCAAAAGCTAACTTAGCTAATGAATTTTTAATTATTTGAATGTGAATTCCAGCCTGGGTAGCATTTTTTCTAACCTCAGAGAGCTCAGAAACTTTCATGCCTCTTGCATCAGATACAACCAAAGAAGATGCTTTTGATGCAACCTCTTTAACCTCTAACACAATTTTTTCTTTTTCACTTTTTGTTAACGCCACAGCAATTTCTCCTGTTTAAGCCTTTCGGCTATTCGGCGACAAACTGCATAATTACAATTTGAACACCACCTACGTAGGAAATTAAGTCTTTCGACACCTACGGTCTTTGACGGCTGCGAATACTCGCAACTATCTAAAGCTATAAATTCTTATAGCTTTAAAACTTACACTAACTCCGAAGAGTTAACTTTTACACCTGGACCCATTGTGCTACTTAAAGCAATATTTCCAATATAAACACCTTTAGCAGATGCTGGTTTTAATTTTTTAAGCTCGTTAATAAGAGCAGATGCATTACTTACAATCTTTTCATTTTCAAATGAAACCTTACCAATACTTCCATGTATGATTCCATTCTTATCAGTTCTAAATCTAACTTGGCCGGCTTTAGCGTTATTGACAGCGGTAGCAACATCATCAGTTACTGTTCCGGTTTTAGGGTTTGGCATCAAGCCTTTTGGTCCCAATACCTGGCCTAACTTTCCTACGACTTTCATAGCACTACTAGCAGCAATAACCACATCTACTGATAAATCGTCTTTTGTAAATTGATCAGCCAGTTCTTCCATTCCAATATGCTCAGCACCGGCTTCTTTTGCTGCCGCAGCTTGATCACCATCAGCAAAAACAGCAACAGTCACTTGTTTGCCAAGACTGTTAGGAAGTGTTACTGCACCTCTAACATTTTGATCTGATTTATTAGGGTCAACACCAAGCCTAATAGCTATATCAACTGTTTCTTCAAATTTTTCAGATTTCACAGATTGTATTATTTCCATAGCCTCAGCCACTGTATATGTTTTTTCAACATCAAGAGACTCGGCTAGTATTTTTTGTTTTTTTGTTAATTTGCTCACAGCTCTACATCTACTCCCATACTTCTTGCGGTTCCAGCAATGATTAAAACTGCTGCATCCATATCGTTTGAATTAAGATCAGGCTCTTTAGCATTAGCTATATCCTCAAGTTGCGATCTTGTTAATTTTCCAACTTTTTCTCTATTCGGCTCTCCACTTCCTTTAGCGATTCCAAGAGCTTTTTTAATCAATACAGCTGCTGGAGGTGTCTTTACAACAAAAGTGAATGACTTATCTTCATATACTGTAATAACTACAGGCAAAGGAAGACCTTTTTCAGCACTCTGTGTTTCTGAATTAAATGCATTACAAAAGTCCATAATGTTCACGCCGACCTGGCCAAGTGCAGGACCTACAGGTGGGCTAGGGTTAGCTGCCCCAGCTGGAATTTGTAATTTTAATATATTTGCTACTTTTTTTACTTTTGCCATTATGTTTTCTCAATTTGAATGAAATCTAATTCAACGGGTGTTGCCCTTCCAAGAATTTGAACAGACACTTTTACTTTGCTTCTTTCGTAATCTACAAACTCTACAACTCCATTGAAGTCATTAAAAGGACCGTCACAAACTCTTATTACCTCGCCAGGCTCATATAAAGTTTTTGGTGCAGGAGCATCTTCTCCAACCTCGATTCTATTAATGATATTATTAACGTCTTCTTCAGATATTGGCAAAGGCTTATCTTTAGTGCCACCAACAAATCCAGAGACCCTAGGAGTGGATTGAACTAACTGCCAAGAATCATCTTCTAGCAGCATTTTTATCAATATGTAACCAGGGAAAAATTTTCTTTCTGTTGTTTTTTTAGAGCCGCCCTTAAGTTCTACAATTTGTTCGGTTGGAATTAGAATCTCACCAAACTTTTCAGATAGATTATTAAGCTCTATTTTTTCCTCTAAAGCTAATTTAACTTTTTGCTCATATCCTGAGTAAGCTTGTATTACGTACCAATCCATATATTACCCTAATACCAATTTAGTTAGAAAACTCAAAAGAGCTTCAAGGCCCCAAAAGAATAGACATAAAAGAATAATTGCGCCAAAAACAATTAAGAAAGTCTGTGTAGTTTCATTTCTACTTGGCCAAACAACTTTTCTTATTTCTGTTCTAGACTCCCTCATTAATTTAATTGAGTTAGAGCCAAAATTAGTTGTTGCTAGAACTGCTAAGCCAATAATAAATAAGAAAACTACTCCAAGAACTTTATAAAGAAATGCTACTTCTACAAAATAGCTGTTACCAATAACAGCAGCAGTGAAAATAGCTAAAGAAATAAGCCATTTAACTGTATCGAGTGTTTTTGAAGCTGTTCCTTTACTCATAAAATTCCTTATTCACCAGTAATAATTAATTGGCAGGCCAGGAGGGTCTCGAACCCACAACCCCCGGTTTTGGAGACCGGTACTCTACCAATTGAGCTACTGGCCTAAAACATATTTTCATATTATCAAAGACAAGTAAGCCGAGGCACTAAGGCCTCGGCTTTAATCATCAATTCTTCTATTCAATAATTTTTGCTACTACACCAGCACCAACAGTTCTTCCACCTTCTCTAATCGCAAACTTAAGACCTTCATCCATAGCAATTGGAGCAATAAGTGTAACTACCATTTTGATGTTGTCGCCTGGCATAACCATTTCAACTCCATCAGGAAGCTCACAAGCTCCAGTTACATCAGTTGTTCTAAAATAGAATTGGGGTCTATAGTTACTAAAGAACGGAGTATGTCTTCCGCCCTCTTCTTTGCTTAATACATAGATTTCAGCTTCAAATTTAGTATGAGGAGATATAGAGCTAGGCTTTGCTAATACTTGGCCTCTTTCTACTGCTTCTCTGTCAATGCCTCTTAAGAGGATACCGCAATTCTCACCAGCTCTTCCCTCATCAAGTGATTTTCTAAACATCTCAACGCCGGTACATGTTGTTTGAGTTGTATCCTTAATTCCAACAATCTCTAAAGGATCTCCAGTATTAACAATACCTGTTTCGATTCTTCCAGTAACAACTGTTCCTCTTCCAGAAATAGTGAATACATCTTCAATAGGCATCAAGAAAGCACCATCAACTGGTCTTTCTGGCTCAGGCACATATGTATCCAATGTTTCAATAAGTTTTGTTACAGCTGGAACACCAATATCTGACGTATCACCTTCCAAAGCTTTTAATGCACTACCTACGATGATTGGCGTATCATCACCTGGGAAGTCATACTCATTAAGAAGGTCTCTGATTTCCATTTCTACAAGCTCTTGTAGTTCAGGATCATCGACTTGGTCAGCTTTATTCATAAATACTACAATATGTGGAACTCCAACCTGTCTTGCTAAAAGAATGTGCTCTCTTGTTTGAGGCATTGGACCATCAGCAGCACTTACCACTAATATAGCGCCATCCATCTGAGCAGCACCAGTAATCATGTTTTTAACATAATCAGCGTGACCTGGACAGTCAACGTGTGCATAGTGACGAGCAGTAGATACATACTCAACATGAGAAGTAGCAATTGTTATTCCTCTTTCTCTCTCTTCTGGAGCATTATCAATATTTGCAAAGTCTACAGCATCACCACCGAATACTTCTGCAGCAACCTTAGTTAAAGCAGCTGTTAATGTAGTTTTACCATGGTCTACGTGACCAACTGTCCCAACGTTAACGTGGGGTAAGGTTCTTTCGAATTTTTCTCTAGCCATTTTTTTACGCCTCTCTGAAATTAATATTTTAATAAAAATGGAGCTCATAACCGGACTTGAACCGGTGACCTCTTACTTACCAAGCAAGTGCTCTACCGCTGAGCTATATGAGCCCGACATAAGCATCCTATTTTTAAGGTGGCGTATTATCCCTCTAAAAATTGATAAACTCAACCTTTTTACAAGATAAATTTAAAGATTTTTTTTGGTAAAAAAATTACTAAAAGAAAGATGGTGGAGAGGGTAGGATTCGAACCTACGTAGCCGAAGCGGCAGATTTACAGTCTGCTGGTATTAACCACTCACCCACCTCTCCATTTCAAGGTAGCTATTTTTGTTCTAGAATGCATTTAAGTCAACTAGTTTTTTTATATTGAATAATTTAGACATAAATATTTTACAAAGAAATATCTCTTCAAAGATAGTCAAAATAACAACTTTTGATGAAATTGATTCTACGAATGAGCAATGTAAAAGAGATATCCTAGGTAATAGAATAAATATAAATATTGCAAACAAACAGACCCAAGGAAGAGGCAGAAGAGGTAAAAGCTGGTCTAGTCCAGATTCTGGTAATATTTATATGTCTTTATCAAAAATGAACCTTACTAAGCAAGATTTTCCTCTTAGTCTTTCAGTTGGGCTTATATGCCAAAGCGCAATTCAATCATTCTTGACAGATGAAAAAATCAAACTGAAATGGCCAAATGATATTTTAATAAATAATAAAAAAATAGGCGGCATTCTGATTGAGCAAGAATTTTTTGGATCAAATGTATTAAGTATTATTGGGATAGGTATTAATTTAAATATTGCTAAGAAAGAGGATTGGTGGGGTGACCTTTCTGAGTTTTCTAGCCTAATTAAAAGAGAAGAACTTATAAATAAAATAATTTTAAAGGTTTTAGATTTTTTTGAGAATGGTATTGATAACTCTGTATCTCAATGGGAAGATATCTGCATGCATATGAATAAAGAAATCAATATAATTCAAGCAAATAAAGTTATTGATAAAGGTATCTTCAAGGGAATTAACGAAGATGGCAGTATGATCATAAGCAATAAAAATGGCAAAAAAACATATCTTTTTGGAGAAGTTTCAATAAAGGGAATTTATTAGTTTATGGATCATTACATTAAAAAGATCTCTCTTATATCACCTCTGCCGGATGGATTTAAAGAAATTATTTTAGGTGCTGGTTGTTTTTGGGGGGTTGAAAGAAAATTTTATGATCTCCCCGGAGTCTATCTAACCTCTACTGGTTACTGTGGTGGTTTAACAAAAAACCCTTCGTATGAAGAAGTGTGCTCTGGAAAAACTGGACATGCAGAAGTAATAAAAGTTATTTATGATCCTGAATTGATAGATTTCGAAGACTTGTTAATAGTTTTTTGGGAATGTCATGATCCTACTCAAGGCATGAGACAGGGCAACGACATAGGAACGCAATATAGATCTTTAATAGTTTGCTCCTCTGAGAAAGATGTAGAGGTTGCAAAAATATCAAAAGAAAAATATCAATCTGTTTTGCGCGATAATAGATTTGGAGAAATAACTACTGAAATACTAAAAAATAAAGAATATTTTCTTGCTGAGGAATACCATCAACAATATCTTGCAAAAAACCCAAATGGCTATTGTGGTATTGGAGGAACAAATTGCTCTTTCCCAAAAGAATAATTTGTATATAATAACTTTTTTTGCCACCTTAGCTCAGTTGGCTAGAGCAGTTGATTTGTAATCATCAGGTCGTCAGTTCGAATCTGACAGGTGGCTCCATTTTAAATATTAAACCCATCATTAGATGGGTTTTCTCTCTATCTATAGATATTTGGTTTATCTAAACTTTTAGTATATCTATCTCTAAGCCTTGATGATCTTGTTGTAAGGTCTGTATCTAATCCATTAATAAATACTTTTATTGGCATGCTTGATGGCTCTAACGGATCTGCATCCCAGATAATTAAATCTGCTGATGCCCCCTCTTCGACTAATCCCTTAGATCCAAGTCTAAAAGTTTTTGAAACATTGCTTGATAGGGCTTTAATTGCGCCAGAGTATGACATTCCATTGGCGACTGCAACTCCAGCGCCCTGCCTTATCAAATGATAGTTATGATCTCTTGGTGCATTAAACATTAATGTAATTCCTGCATCCTCTAGTCTAGCAGCAGCATTAATATTTGATGCAAGCTCATCAAATGAGTTAGGTATATTGTTAATAGGATTAACTATTAAAGGTATGTTGCTTTCTGCCAATTGTTCAATAACTAGGGTAGCTTCTTGAGCACCCATTATTATTAAATTTAAATTATATTTTTTCTTTATTTCAATCAGTTTTAAAATGTCTGAAGCTCTATTTGATTCAATTATCAAGGGCAAGTCTGTTTTTGCTAGGTTGTATAATGCCTGTATATCTCTAATTTGAAGATCTAAATAATCAACTAAAGGTATCTCGCTCATAAATTTGGTTATTTCAGCATTGGATTTCATAACCTTAGAGTCAATTGAATAAGCTAAATCTAATAAATCCTCTATGAGAGCAAAAGTCTCTGCCCTAGACCCTGATGAGCTGCCGCCTACTCTGCCGACCATAACCATGTCTTTTACTCCAGAAATATTTAACTTACTATCAAGATCAAAAAAAGAACCAAACCCACCAATTGGACTTGATGAATATTTTGGCAAAGTTATAGCCGAGGTAATACCATTGGCCCTATTCCAAGGTATTAATGTTGAATTTGGATTAAAGGCATCAAATACTGAAAACCCAATATTGTAAATAGATGGTCTATCGTCACTGGTAACACTTAGCGCACCTATTTCGACAATCCCAATCTCAGTATCAGTTGCAATAAATCCTGGCGTAATAATCATGCCGCTAGCATCGATTACATTCTCAACATCAAATAGATTATTTGAAATATTTCTTATCTTGCCGTTTTTTATATAAATATTACCGATAAAAGGACTATCAGATTTGCCATCATAAATATTGGCATTAGTAATCAATACTTCCTCAGCACTCATGCTATTCGCAAAGAAAATTATTAAATAAGTAGCAATGTATCTTTTAAATTTTAAATTTAGCATCACTCTTCTATCCTATTTTTATTTGGATTAAGAATTCCAAGATCAAAATCAGATACTGGTTCATAGCCAGAATCTCTGTCGTATGCTATTGCTCCATCTATAAATACTTTCTCAGCCAGTGTGTATACACTGAATGGATTTCCATTCCACAAAACAATATCTGCATTTTTACCTACCTTAAGGGATCCAGTAACGTCATAAATTCCTGCTGCCTTGGCGGGATTACTTGTTATCCATTTCATAGCCCTAGCTTCAGAGATGTCATAACCTGCTCTTATTCCTGCTGCTAAGGCTTTTGATGCTTCCTGATTTAAATGTTGGATTCCAATTTCGCTGTCAGAGTGGACTATTGCGCACCCCTTCCCGTTTCTAGCTTGATCGACTATAGCCACATTTGCTTGCACCATATCATATGCCTCATGTTTAAATCCCCACCAATCAGCCCATAACGCTGCGCAAATATTATTATCAGCTAGTAAATCTGCAATCTTATATGCTTCTATAGCATGGTGAAACGCAGTAATCTCATATCCAAATTCATTAGCTATATCTATCATTACCGCCATCTCATCAGCTCTGTAGCAATGGTTATGAACTAGAATATCTCCTCTGAGAACTCCTGCTAATGTTTCTAGCTCAAGATCTCTTTGAGGCTTATAACCCATTTCTTTGGCCTCTTCCGATTTTGAATCATACTCATCCAATCTGCTCAGGTAACTTGCAGCCTTAATCCATGATTTCCTGTAGCCAGCAGCATTTCCCATGCGTGTAGATGGAGCTTGGCTTCTATTACCATAAACTCTTTTTGGATTTTCACCACAAGCCATTTTTAAAGAATGAGGTGCGTCAGGAAACTTCATAGAATTTATAGTGTTTCGTTGAACATTTTTTGCTGTCACGCCTCTGCCACCAATAAGATTTGCCGAACCAGGCAAAACATGAAAAGTTGTAACGCCACCTTTTAATGCAAGAGCAAATTGAGGATCTTGCACCCATATAGAATGCTCTGCCCAAACATCAGCAGTTACCGGGCTTGTTGACTCATTACCATCTGAACTTGTTCGCACTGAGGGGGCTGGATAAACACCCATATGCGAATGAATATCTATAATTCCAGGCGTAATCCATTTATTTGTTACATCTATGACTTTGATATCTTCTGATTTTGGAAGATCTTTGCCTATTGCAACGATTTTTCCATCTTGGATAATAATGTCAGTATCTAAATATTTATTGCCATCTCCATCAAAAATATTTGCATTTTGAAATAAAACATTTGAGTAAGGCATTGGAAAGTAAGTTGATTTAAAAGGCTCATTTTCTGAAGAAATGAATTGAGATAACGATGCGATAAAAGCAAAACTTAATATATGTTTTATATATATAATTTTCATATGATTAGTATATGTTGTTAAAACATTTAATTAAATACCATATAATTTCATAACATTTTTAAATGGATAAATGAAATGAATGAAATTATCAATAGTCTAAAAAATGGCAAAGTCGAAATAACTTTTAAATCTTTAAAGAGTGGAAGACAAATAAAAGAAATTTGTTCCCTTCACCCATCAGAAATTCCAAATGACTTTTCATTTAATCAAAGCAATGATTCTGAATCTATTCTTTGTTATTTGGTTGAGAAAAAAAGATGGGAAGATATAAATAAAAAGACTATTGTTAGTTATGAAGAAATAGATACATGAGATACTTAAAGCTATGAAATCATACCAAGTTATTGAAGACGGTCTTCCCCTAGAAAGAGTTATCTCAGACAAACCAACTCCAAAAGGAAAAGAAGTTTTAATTAAAACAATTGCCTGTGGAGTTTGTCACTCTGATGTTCATATTCATGATGGATATTTCGATGCTGGCAACGATGAAAGAATTCCATCTAGACTTACCCAACCATTAGCAATGGGTCATGAGATCTTCGGAGAGCTTGTGGAAGTTGGTGAAGAGGTTGAAGGTGTGAAAATTGGAAATAAGTATGTTGTATATCCATGGATTGGATGTGGTGAATGCCATGAATGTGAAAGAGATATGGAGCACTATTGCGGCCCTTTTACTGCACAAAACCTTGGAATTAATGTCAACGGAGGACATGCTGAATATGTTTTGGTTAAAGATGCAAGGTACCTTTTTGATGCAGGTGATACTCCTGAAGAATTAGCAGGTAGTTATGCATGCAGGGGTCTTACTGCATATAGCGCTCTTAAGAAAGCAAATCTAAAGCCTAATCAAAATAATATAGTAATCATAAGCGCAGGTGGCTTAGGCCTCTTAGCTTTAAAGATTGCAAAGGCTGCATATGATATCAACCCTGTAGTTGTTGATATTGATGATAATAAATTAGCAATAGCAAAGAAAGCTGGGGCGAGTGAAGTAATAAATTCTACTCATGAAGGAGCAGCAAAAAAAATAATAGAGCTGTTAAATGGTTCAGTGAGTGCAGTTATTGATTTTGTTGGCTCTGAATCATCTGTTAATTTTGGTTATAGCTTGTTTGGGTTTAACAAAGGTGGGAATTATATTCTTGTTGGGTTGCTAGGCGGAAAATTTGATCTTCAGCTTCCACTTCATACCTTTACTGCTCGGTCTATAACTGGAACATATGTTGGTAGTATGCAAGAAATGAAGGAGCTAATGGAGTTAGTCAGATCTGGAGAAATTGAGCCTGTTGAAGTTGAGTCTAGACATATATCTGAGGCAACTGATACACTGCTTGATCTTAAAAATGGTGACATATCTAGTTTAGTATGTCTTAAACATGATTAAAATATGAAGACAGGTAAAAATAATTTTTTATTGTTAATAGCAGGATTGCTATTTATTACATCTGTTTCAGCTGATTCGATTATTCATGATCACATTTCAGAAGAAGAGATTTTAATTGAGTGTCAATATAACGAAAATAAGACAGTTGATATTAATAAAAATAAACCTAGCCTTATTGGTAAAACTCTTCTTGAAAAAATTGATGAAGATTTAAATCAAACTTTTCAATCCCCTAATACAAACTTTTTTTACTCAAGGGCTCCACCAAAAAATTAAATTCAATAGTTGTTAATTTTAATTTTTTAAGGAGTTCTTATGAACAAATTTTTTAACGCGTTAATCGTTTTAACTGCGTTTTTTTCAATCGACACAAACTCTCAACAGGTTGTTGAAGAAACTGTCGTGGTCACATCTGCATTAGTAGATACAAGTCACATTGATAAACCTTTATATGTTATTGACGGTGACGAAATTTTGGATGGCGCTACAACAAGTCTGGGCGAAGCTATTGATAATTATTTAGGCATTTCAATGGCAGATTATGGTTCAGCAGTTGGCCAGCCAATAATAAGAGGCATGTCAGGACCTAGAGTAAAAATTCTAAAAAATGGCATGGTTAATAGAGATGTATCGGGTCTAGGAGTTGATCACTTAAATGATGTAGATTTAAATGATATAAACCAAATTGAGATTGTTAAAGGCCCCTCTTCATTATTATATGCAAATGGAACTATTGGCGGAATTATAAATATTGTTGATGATTGTATTGCTGAAATGGACTTTGAGGGTGCTGAGTTTGCTGCTGGATATGAAACTCAATCTGTCAATAATGGAAGCTCAGAGTACTTTAATTATAAAAATAATCTCAATGGATTTAATGTAAATTTTGGATATAAAAATACAGAATTTGGAAATTATGATATTCCAAATGGAGCCATTATTCATGATGAAAAGGATCATGATGATCATGATAATGAGCATGAAGAAAATATAGGTTATGTTAATAACTCAGATTTTGCTTCTGAAGCAACTAAGTTTGGTATATCAAAAACTGGAGATTGGGGTTATGTAGGTCTATCAGTTGATAACCTTGAGAGTATTTATGGTATTCCATTTCATGGTGACGAGCACGGTGAGGAAGAGCACGGTGAGGAAGAGCACGGTGAAGAGAGGATTTTTTCAAGTACTGATTCTGAAAGTATTACACTAAAAGGCTCGAATAATGTAAATGGTTCTCTAGTTAATAAAGTTGACTACACATATAGAAGAACAGACTATTCTTTCACTGAGGCACATGCTGAAGAAGGTCATCACGAAGAACATGGTGATGAGGATCATGAAGATGAAGACCATGATGAGGATGAGCATGAGGGTAAAGCACCAACAACATTCCTAAATAATGCAACTGAGTATGGAGCAGTCTTTGATATGTCTAACGATGAAGTTAGTCAAAAAGTTTCATTTAACTTCGTAGATGAAGATGCATCAATATTTGGAGAGGAGGCTTTCATGAACCCTACAAATAATAGAGAGCTAACGTTAGGTTATTTTATCAGCAAGGACTATGAACCCTTTCATGTTGATTTTGGTATTAGGTTAGATCAAATCGATAGAACGGGAAGTGTTTCTCATGAGGATGGTGATCTGGATAGATACACTATTGACGATAATACAACAAGCTTTGCTATAAATATTGGTAGAGACTTAAATAATAATTTAGACATTACTTTGGGCTTTGCAAGTGTTGAGAGGCTGCCATCAGTTATTGAATTATTTATGAACGGGCCCCACATGGCTACTGGTCGTTATGAAGTTGGTGACCCAACTATGAATAGTGAAACATCTAATAATCTTGATATTAGTTTTAACTATCAAAGTGGAGATTACTATGCTTATGCGAGTTTTTTTATTAATGATGTAGATAACTACATAGCTCTAATGGATGAAGAGGATCATGGTGATGAAGATCATGGTGATGATGATGAGCATGATCATGGAAATTTAATTCATGCGAATTATGTACAAGAAGATGCTGAGTTTGATGGTTATGAAATAGAAATTGGAAGAACTATTGAATTAGGTGCAGGCGAGCTTACTCTTTCTTATGGAAGAGATGTTATTAATGCAGAATTTGCTGATGGGCATAATGTGCCTAGAATTAATCCAGCAAGAAATATCTATTCTTTATCATATAAGCAAGATAATTTACTCTTCAAGTTGAATTTAAAAGATGTCGAAAAACAAAATGATTTTGGCGAAGGCGAGTCTGCAACAAGTGGATATCAAATGCTAGATACTAGACTTACTAAGACAATTGATCTCAGCGCTGGTTCTGTTCTTAAGCTGTCTTTATTTGGTAACAACATGCTTAATGAGGTTGCAAGAAACCATTCTTCCTTTGTTAAGAACGAGGTTCCATTGCCTGGAAAGAATTATGGAATGAAATTTAATTTAACTTTCTAATTAAATACTTTATCTGTATGATTATTCTCCAAACTTGCTAATTAAGTGGGTTTGGGGATACTTTTAGGCGCTACAATGAAGACACAATTAATATCAGATAGATTCGCAATGACTCTTTCTATGGCTTGTCTTGTTCATTGTTTGTTTGCTCCTTCTTTAATCATTCTTTCTTACAGCTTTTTATCATTATCTTTTGAGAGCGAATTGATACATACGTTAATTCTCTTGGTAACAGTTCCAATAAGTATATTAGCGCTGAGTTTGGGTTATAAAAATCATAAAAGTTTGAACTTTATTCTAATTGGCATACTTGGCATGGCAACTCTAATATATGCATTAGTGGCAGGCGAAAATATCCTAGGAGAGTCAGGAGAATTAATTTTAACTATGATTGGATCTCTTATGGTTATTTACTGTCACTATAGAAATTACCAAATGTGTCAGCAATCTAATTGTGATTGCCATGAAACTTCAGAAAACGCATAATTTTCTATAATAGTATCCTGCTATCTAGCAATCCTGTAGAATCCATTTTTTATTAGAAATTAAATGGCTAAACTTTACTTCATATCATTTTTTATACTTGTATCGACTATAGTTAGTGCAGAATCTGAGATTGAAGATTTAATTGTTACAGGCTCTTTTATCAAAAAAAATAGTCAAGGGCCATTACCTCTAGAGTCAATAAATAATGATGAGTATAGGAAGTTAAATATATCTAATATTGCTGAAATAAATAAATATATCTCATCCTCATCCGGGTCTCACTTTCAATCAAATAATCTTGATGGATTTGATCAAGGAATGTCTTCAATTAACTTGAGAGGGTTGGGGAATTCATCAACTCTAACCCTAATTAATTCAAAGAGGCATACTTTTGCTGGCACCCCTTCGTCAAGTGGTGATAGCTATATTGATCTTAATATTGTTCCTGAAATTGCTCTTAGGCAAATAGATATTTTGAAAGAAGGAGCAACTTCATTATATGGATCAGATGCTGTTGCAGGTGTTGTGAATATTAAGACCGTAAATAACTTTAAAGGCATCAAATTGCAGGCTGGTCACAAGCAAACAACAAACTTTAACCAAAGTGACAGTTCTTTTGGTTTGCTTATAGGATCTTCATATAGAAAGATCGACTATACATTTGGACTAAGTTTTCTTGATAGAAAACCCTTATTATCATCAGAGATAGAAGGAATTGCTGAACTGGCTATAAGCGGCTTAGGAAGATCCTTTCGGCTATCAGAGGCTGATGTTGTTAGCTCAGGTATATGGGCTGGCAATTATTTAGAAGGTCAGAAAATTCCAGACCCAAATTGTGAAACTAATGGAGGTATATTAGTAAACGCGCAAACATGCGGCTTTAATTATGGGAATAGATTCAACATAGTCAATGACGAGGATCACAAAAAAGCTTATATAAACTTAACTTATGATTTAAATTCCTTTCAATCTGAAACAACTTTTATTTTTGCAAATGTAAAAGTAAATGACAATCCTCAGTCACCTTCATACCCTGCCTTGCCTTTTTTATCTAGAAAAATACAACCAGGTGAAGGGGGCAGCCCGTTTAATGTACCTGTAACATGGTATGGCAGGCCTTTGGGGCCAGAGTTCTCGTCACCCTATTCACCTAAAAATATCAAACAATATAACTTTAATGAAGTGCTTAGCAAAGAAATTAGGAAAGGATTAAATTTAGAAATATCATTAACTCTTAGCAGACACTCAAACGATCATTTTAGGCCGGATATTGTTGATTCTAAATTTTTAGAAGCATTGGATGGGGTTATTATAAGCAATAATCAGCAAGAAAAACTATATTGGGATATTTTTATCCCAGAGAATAATTCATCTGCATTAATTGAGTATATAACTGGTGCTGAGATCTCAAGAAAGGAAGCTTCGCTTCAAAGCATCGAGGCAATTTTTAGAACAAATATTTCAGGTTTCAATTTAGCTTATGGGCTCCAAATTAATAAAGAAAATCTTGAAATAAAATATGATGAAGTAAGTGAGGCTGTGTTTGATTCAGATGGAAAAATTATTAAAACTGCTGATTTATTTTTTCTCGGTGGAGGTATTAATGTATCTAAAAGTAGGAAAAAATATGCAGGATTTTTTGAGCTTGATCATAACGCAGAAAAATTTAATACCAGACTATCTGGTAGATTTGAGAAATTTAATACCGCATCGTCTTTTGATCCCAAAATTTCTTCAAAATATATGATTAGTGAAAACCTTTTTTTGAGATTGTCTAAAGGCTCATCTTTTGTAATGCCATCGATGGCGCAAATGTTCTCAAGTGAAATTAATTTAGGAAGCATTAGAGATTTTGATGACACGTCTTCATTCATTAGACAGGCTAAAATAGGTAATCCTAATTTAAAATCATCTACATCAATGAATACAAATCTTGGGTTGGTGCATAAAAATGATAAACATGTAATTTCATTAGATTATTGGGACATTAATTTTAAAAATAGGATTGTTAGCGAAAGTGTTCAAGCCCTTCTTAACTCTAATCCATACGGCAAAAGTATAACTAGAAATGAAAATAATGACTTAATTGGAGTAACTGCTACATATTTTAATGAAGAAGATACAAGGATATCTGGCTTTGATTTAAGCTATGAATTGCTCGATATAGATCTAAGAAGTTATATTTCTATATCAGCTAAGGTGAATGCTACAAAATTAAATAAGTTTCTAACGCCTAGTAAGGAAGAAATAAATACTTTAATTAACCGAGTTGGACGTTTTAATTATGATTCTAATACTTACTCCTTGCCAAAAAATAGAATCAATGCATTTTTAAATCTAAAAATAGGTCAGTATGAATTGGGTATGAATGCTAGATATATAGATAGCTATAAAAATGAAAGAGCAATATCAGACTTAGGCAAAAATTATGGATATAGCAATAAGATAGCATCATTTCTTGTTTTTGATTTCTCTGTAAGTAGCTATTTAGAACTTCAAACTGGTAAAGTCGATTTCAAATTATCAATAGTTAATATGTTTAATAAATCAGCCCCAAAAGTATATGACGCTCCAGACTTCAGCTTTGATTCCAGGACACATGACCCTAGAGGAAGATTAATTGGTTTAGATTTTGAATATAGGCTTTAGAAAAATATCAAACATAAAAAATTTATATAAACCTTTTGTCTCAATTTAAACTAAACTCATCTAATGAATAATCTTGAAATAGCAATTGAGCAAGTAATTGAAGAAAATAATATTTCACATCAGTGGAGTGATGCTGTAACCAATGAGCTAAAAGATATTAGGTTAGATTTCTTTGACAAAAGAAAAGATTTAACTAAGGTTCCGCTGGTGACAATAGATGGAGCTGATGCAAAAGATTTTGATGATGCAATTCATTGCACGGAGACTAATTCGTCATATATTCTCTCTGTAGCAATTGCTGATGTTGCTGCGTTAGTTTGCCCTGGAACCGCATTAGATGAGGAGGCTATAAAAAGAGGCACTTCTATATATTTCCCATCGAAAGTAATACCAATGCTTCCTGAAAAAATATCTAATGATCTTTGCTCTCTTGTTCCTTTTAAAGATAGAAATGCTGTTGTATGTGAAATGGTTTTTTCATTTGAAGGGAATTTAAATAGCTACAACTTTTTTGAGGCAAAAATTAAGTCTCATAAAAGAATGACCTATAAAGAAGTGGATGGAGTTTTAAAGAATAATTCAGGTCTTGAAAAAAATATAAATTTTTCATTGGTTGCTCTTTCAAAGCTTACGAGGATTCTTCTGAATAAAAGACAAGAAAGGCAGGCTCTGGAAATTGAAGCTCAAGAGCCATTTTTAAAAACCAATGAATTTGGCGATGTGGAGGAAATCGTTTTGCCCAAGAGAATGTTTTCTCATCAAATGGTTGAAGAGTCTATGCTTGCTGCAAACGTTTGTGCTGCAAACTTTATGCATAAGCATTATGAATCTGGAATTTATAGAATTCATGAGGAGCCTGATGAAACGAAGCTTGATGCTTTGAAGAACTTTTTTTCTTTAAAAGGATTTAAAGGCTCATTTAAGAAAGATGCTTTGGGGCTTTTGAGTCAATGTCTAGAATATACAAAAGTGCAAAATATCAATAAATCATTGCAGACTGTTGTTTTGCAAAGCCTTAAAAGAGCTGAATACTCAACGAAAGAGAAAGGCCATTTTGGTCTTCAGATTGATAGATACTCTCACTTCACCTCTCCAATAAGACGATATCCAGACCTAATTACACATAGGCTCATTAAAAATGCTCTTAACAAAAATAAGGTTTCATTTGATAAAGAGTATATGGAAGAAATATGCAGTGATTTGTCTGATCTTGAAAGGATTGCAGAAAAATCATCAAGACAGGTTACACAACAGATGATTTGTTACTATTTAAAAAATTATGTTGGTAAAGAATTTAATACTATTGTTACAGGAGTAACAGATTTTGGACTATTTGCTGAAATAGAAGGTTTTTATGTATCTGGCTTGATACATGTCTCAGATCTTCCGGGAGATCGATATTTTTATGATAGAGATTCAAATATCTTAAAGGGCAAAAGAACTGGTAGAAGTTTTAAGTTAGGTCAAAAGATATTAGTTACAATAGCTAATACAAGCCCAGAGGAAAGAAAAATTACATTAATTCCAAAAAATACTAAAAAAAGTAGATGAGTATTAAAGAAAATAATATAAGAATAGGCTTCCATAGCATCGAAAGTATTGTCAAAAAAAATCCTGAATCAATAAAAAGGGTTTTGATGCCTGGGCAGAGAAATGATGCAAGAGTAAGCAAGTTAAAAGATCTGCTTGATGAAGTTGGAATATCTTATGAGAATTCAAATAAGTTAAAACAAGAACCGGAGGCATACCTAAAAGACCAGCCTGAGCAAAACTTTAAAGACTTAAAAGCCTTTATAGATACTTTTAATGGAAATATATTAATTTTAATACTTGATAATGTTATTGATCCGAGAAATCTTGGAGCATGCATTAGGTCAGCTGCCGTTACTGGAGTAGATGCTGTTGTAATAAATAAACATCATTGCGCCCCTTCTAACGCAATTGCTCATAAAGTTGCTGCTGGAGGTTTTGAGTTCACTGAAATTTTTCATGTGACAAATTTGATTAACTGTTTCAAATTTCTTAATAAATCTGGAATTAATATTAGCGGACTAAGTGAGCATGCCTCTGATAGCTATTCAGATTGCAATTTTAAACAATCTTCTGCATTAGTAATGGGTTCTGAAGAAAATGGGGTTAGAAAAAAAACACTTGAAAATTGTGATCAAATAATTAATCTTTCTGCTAATGAAAACTTTAAAAGCTTTAATGTTTCAGTCGCTACTGGGATAATACTTTCTGAAGCGGCAAGACAAAGAAAGTAAGCTATAACTTGATATGATATTATTTTATATTAGACTTCTAACATGCTAAATCAACGAACACTTCGAAACGCAATAAAAGCTAAAGGTATTGGCCTTCATACCGGTAAGGTTGTTAACATGGAATTAATTCCATCAGGCCCCAATACAGGCATTCATTTTATAAGAACAGATATTAATGAAGCCATAAAAATACCAGCTAGAGTTGAAAATGTGGGTGATACAAGCTTATCTACTGCTTTAATCAAAGACAACATAAAAATATCAACCATAGAACACCTACTTTCTGCAATTGCTGGACTTGGAATCGATAACTGTATTATAAAAGTTGATGGGCCTGAAGTCCCAATAATGGATGGAAGCTCAAGTCCTTTTGTATTCCTTATCCAATCTGCAGGCCTTCAAGAGCAAGAATCTCTTAAAAAGTTTATTAAGGTTACCAAAGAGGTTACTGTAACCAGAGATGATGCTTTTGCAACTATAAAACCTTATGACGGATTTAAGGTTGCTTTTAAAGTTGAGTTTGATCACCCTGTTCATAAAAAATTACCATCTGAATCAATTATTGATTTCTCATCTACATCATTCGTTAAAGAGGTTTGTAGAGCAAGAACTTTTGGCTCTATGAATGATCTTGAGTTACTGAAATCTAAAAACCTAGCTCTTGGTGCAAGCGTTTCAAATGCAATAGCATTTGGTGACGAAGATATACTAAATGAAGAAGGCCTTAGATTTGAAGACGAAATAGTCAAACATAAAATGTTAGATGCAATCGGAGACCTTTATTTGCTTGGTCATAATCTAATTGGTCAGTTTTCTGGTTTTAAATCTGGACATGCATTAAATAATGAACTGCTTAAAAAAATTATTGCTTCAGATGATACCTATGAAATAGTTGAGTTTGAAAATTCAGAAAATGCCCCCATTTCTTATTCAAGGCCTCCTTTTGGAGATATTTGATTATTAAATAAGGTTCATGTTTAGTTCAATTAAGAAGTTTTTTAGTACAAGCAATGATAGAGCCATCAAAAAAATGATGGTGTCTGTTAATAAAATTAATGATTTAGAAAGTGAGCTTCAAGACAAACCAGATTCATACTTTAAAGAACTAAAAAATCAACTAGCTAAAACCTACAAAGAAAAAAATAATAATATTAATGAAATTTTACCTTTAGCATTTGCTGCAACTAGAGAAGCCAGCAAAAGAACTCTTGGATTAAGACATTTTGATTCCCAGTTGCTTGGGGGGATGGCTCTCTCAGAAGGAAATATTGCCGAGATGAAAACCGGGGAAGGAAAAACTTTAGTAGCAACGCTTCCAGGTTTTCTTAATTCATCTATTGGAAATAAAACGATCTTGGTCACTGTAAATGACTACTTAGCCAAGAGAGATGCTGAGTGGATGAAGCCTGTATACGAATATTTAGGCTTGAAGGTTGGCGTAGTTTATTCAAATCAAGATTTAGAAGAAAAAAAAGAAGCTTATAAATGCGACATAATTTATGCAACTAATAATGAGCTTGGGTTTGATTATCTTAGAGATAATATGGCACATAGAGTTGAGGATAGAGTTCAATGCACTCTTGATTTTGCTATTGTTGATGAAGTCGATTCTATTCTAATTGATGAGGCGAGAACTCCTTTAATTATTTCTGGTCCTTCTGCAGAAACCTCTGAAATGTATAAACAGATCAAAAAATTTATACCAAGTTTAGTTCAGCAGAATAGAGAAGGAACAGAAGAAGAACCTCTTTTAGATGAAGAGAGAGGTCATTATATTATTGATGAAAAAAATAGAACTATTGATCTTACTGACGATGGCTATCTAAAAGTAGAGGAATTATTAGAAGAGGCTAATATAATTGGTCAAGACGATGGATTGTATTCTGTGTCTAATTTAAAAATAATGCGATTTGTTCAAGCAAGTCTTAAGGCAAGCTTTCTTTTTCAAAAAAATGTTCACTATTTAGTTAGAGGTAATGAGGTTCTTCTTATTGATGAGCATACTGGCAGAACAATGCCAGGAAGAAGGATTAGTGAAGGCGTTCATCAAGCTTTAGAATGCAAGGAGAATGTTACTATACAAAGAGAGTCTCAAACCTTAGCCTCTACAACATTCCAAAATTTCTTTAGGTTGTTCTCTACTCTTTCAGGTATGACAGGGACTGCTGATACTGAAGCACCAGAGTTTAGAGAAATCTATAATTTAAATGTTGTAATAATTCCAACTAATGTTCCAATGGCTAGGCAGGATATGAATGATCTCGTTTTCCAAAATGAGAATGCTAAATTTAAGGCCCTTATTCGTGAAATATTAAAAATAAGGGAGAGGAATGCTCCTATTCTTGTTGGGACAGTGTCTGTAGAATCATCTGAAAAAGTTTCAGATTATCTAAATAGTGCAAAAATTCCTCACCAAGTTCTTAATGCAAAACATCATGAGCGAGAAGCAGAAATAATAGCCAATGCTGGAAAGCCTGGCATGGTAACAATCGCAACTAATATGGCGGGCAGAGGAACAGATATTGTTCTTGGTGGAAAAAAAGAAGACCAGAGTGCTGGTGAATGGGAAAAAAATAATAAAATAGTTTTAGATGCTGGTGGTCTTCATATACTTGGAACAGAAAGACATGAATCTAGGAGAATTGATAATCAGCTAAGAGGAAGGTCTGGGAGACAGGGTGACCCTGGTTATTCAAGATTTTTTCTCTCAATGAATGATGATCTATTAAGATTATTTATCACAGATTCAAGGAAAGATCTCTTTGAAAGAATGGGGATGGGAGATGAACCAATTGAGCATGGATTACTCTCAAGGAGTATTGAGAATTCTCAAAGAAGAATTGAAGCAAAAAACTTTGATGCAAGAAAAAACCTTCTTGAATATGATGATGTTTCTAATGAACAAAGAAAGGCAACATACTCTCTTAGAAATCAGCTTTTAGAGGAAGAATCAATAAATGAAACAATTCAAATATTAATTGAACAACAGTTAGAGTCAATTTCATATCAATACGTTCCACAGGAATCAATTGAGTCTCAGTGGAAGCTAAAGGATTTAGATAAATACCTTGAAGAAACTTTTGATTTAAAAGTAGGAATATATACAAAGGCAAATAATGACAAATCATTATTGCCAGACTCTATTTCTCAATTAATTGTTAATTTTGCTAAAGATCATTACAAAGAAAAATTCGATTTACTTGGTGAAAATCTTAAAGATCTTGAAAGACAAATTATGCTTCAAGTTTTAGATGTGCATTGGAAAGAACACTTGGCAGAAATAGACCACTTAAGAGGAAGTATTGGTTTAAGAGCTTATGCTCAAAAAAATCCTAAGAATGAATTCAAACGAGAAGCATATAACATGTTCAAGAGTATGCTTGATGAAATTGATTTCGAAACAATAAGGGTTCTCTTCTCCTTAAAAATATCTTCAGAGCAAGAATTAAAGCAAACTGAGATCAAGAGTACTTCAAATAACTCAGAAATAAGCTTAAATAAAGCTGATGCTGTCTCGGTTGTTGGGGATAATAAAACAAAGGATATAAATAATACTAACTCTATAAAAAGAGATGAGCCAAAAATTGGAAGAAACGAGTTAGTCAAAATTACTAATGGAAAAGAAACAAAAGAAATTAAATATAAAAAAGCTAAGGCCTTTATAAGAAGCGGAGAGTGGAAAATTATTTAAGTATTTTTTAGATAGAACTAGTCTTCATAAAAATCTTCAGAATCAACGGGCCTAGATATTTTATTCTCTTCATTTGCCCAATCACCAAAATCAATAAGCTTGCAAACTTCAGAGCAAAAGGGCCTATGTTTATTATCTTTGGAAAGGTTAGTATTTTTTTCACATCTTGGGCATTTATTCATATCTGGTCCTTAACAAGATTTAGGTAAAATTTATGCATGTTATTAACTTCATTCTTAAGGTGTTCTAAATTAGAGTTATTTATAATCACATCATCTGAAATGCTTAGTCTTTGTATTCTACTTGCTTGATTTGAGAGTATATTTTTAATATCGTTCTCGTTGCTGGTATCCCTTTTTATGGTTCGTTGTATCTGAAGGGCTTCATCACAATCAATAACAAGAATTCGGTCATAGCTTTCTTGAGAATTAGTTTCAAATATTAAAGGGACCTCAATTATTTGATAAGGTGATTTAGAAGAAATGATTAGCTTAGATATAGTTTCTTTTACTATTGGGTGAATAATTTGTTCCAAGGACTTTTTAAGATCCGGATCAGTAAAAATTATTTTTCTTAGAGAGGATTTGTCAATATTGTCATTGTTATCAAAAAAACTATCACCAAATATTTCAATAAATTTAATATAGCCTATTGACCCTTTATTTAATGCATTATTTGCAATGCTATCTGCTTGAATTACATCAATACCATTAATTGTAAAGAAATTAGCAGCAGCAGATTTACCTGATCCAATACCGCCTGTTAAACCAATAATCATATAAACATTATCACAGAAAAAAACATAAAAAAAAGGCCCTCATAAATGAGAGCCTTTTAGTGTTAAAAAGCCTGACGATTTCCTACTCTCACACAGGGAGACCCTGCACTACCATTGGCGTTAACTCGTTTCACTTCTGAGTTCGAGATGGGATCAGGTGGTGCCAAGTTGCTATTGTCATCAGGCAA
>Ga0213868_10000172_pt1 | contig 58384 bp, 59 predicted proteins | sample PICome_9_FD_160087 | JGI IMG/M metagenome (GOLD analysis project Ga0213868, IMG submission 160087) | Coastal seawater microbial communities near Pivers Island, North Carolina, United States - PICO127 | ecosystem: Environmental > Aquatic > Marine > Coastal | place: USA: North Carolina... | reverse complement strand
ATTCCCGGGTGACACCGGATGATGAGGTGCATGCTGCCACGAACAGGCACGCCGCCAGACCGACTGCCGTCGATCGAATAGCAACTCGCCGAGGGGATGGACCGGAGCGAGCGCCGAACATGGCGCCGAGGCTAGGTCCTGGCGTTGAACGTCCCGCCACCCTCATGGGAATTCGCAAATAGTTCCTCGATGCGTGGTCGCCAGTCGATGTCTTCGGTTGACCTGCTCACCGCGTGCACGGCCGCCCGCTCCGCTGCCAGCGTCTCCGCAATGTGTCCGCCGTCAGCGGTCAGCACCTCGGCGAGCCGATCGCGGAGGTAGCCCGCGAGCGCCGGGCTGGCGCCGTCAGTGCTGATTGCTCCGGTCACCGTCCGGCGCGTGTGATCGCCCGCAAAATGAACTCGCAGTCGACGGGCTGATCGGCAGCATTGGTCCAGATGTTCTGCGACCGCGCTGCGGCGGCAATGGCCGCATCAGTTTCGAGGTCGCCGGTTGCCATCACCACGAGGCGCATTCCATCGAAGTCGGTCTCGGTGAATTGACGGTTGCGCACTTCCCCGCCGCCACGTTCGATTTGTTCCCGGTCGACGTGCGCACTCACCTCGGCGGCGACCTGTCGCACCGCTCCGCCACCGTCGCTGCCGGGGCGGGCGTTCTCCAGCTCGGCATTCGGTACGCCACACGCCATTGGCGACGCAGCGAGCCCGAGATCTACGTTGCGGTGATCCCGACCAGTTAGTGGTCTACCGAGAGGTGCTCGACGCTATCGCCGACGCGCACCTCGCCCGAACGAGTGACAATCGCACCGATCGAAAGAAAGGTGTCGCGCTCAGCGTTGATCTGCTTGAGTAGCTCGATGTCGCGATCGAGACCGGGCTGCGGACGGGTGACCATGACACAGCGATCGATCTGCTTGCACACCGCCAGCTCGGCGCCGCCGTCGCCACCGAGACGAACGTGGTCCCCGACAAAGTCGTCTTCGCCGGATCCGTCCACGACGATGTTGGTCCGAAAGCGACGGATATCCCAGTCGCCGAGCGATCCGGTTGAGACCAGAGACAGTCGACTCAACTTTGAGTCGTGCCATGCGCCTTCCGGACCGGTCCACGACACCCAGTTCGCGTCGTTCTCGAAGTCGATCGGCACCTCGTAGGTGCCCCCTTCGTCACCCGCTTTGCGGAGTTGGACTTCTTGACCGAGCCAACGCGAGAGCGCGGCGCTGGCAGAGCGCTCGTCGACATCACCGGTCTCAGGCAGCGTGATGATCAGCTCGCCGTCTTCGATGCGCGCCGACGCAAAGAGCAGTTGAGGCGAGCGGCGAGCCGTGAGAACCGTTCCCGTGGCAACGTCGAAAACGCCCCAACCTCGATCGCCAACGATGCCCAGCTCGTCGATGGACGCTGATTCGAGCTGCTCGCCTCCGATCGACTTCACCGGATAACGCCAGAGCTGAGTGACCTGCATACAACCCAAGGTAGGCGAACGCCCGGTCCCATGCTGTCCGTGCAGAATGCAACTGCGTCTGGCCGCATCAGTCGGGGTTGGGTAAGCTCATTGTATGAGTGATCCCACCGACACGATCAGCCAGGCCGACGTCGACGAGGTTGGCCCGGCACCTGCCGGTGCGGCTGTTGAGCTGAACGAAGAGCTGCTCGTCGAGGAGATCTCCATCGACGGCATGTGCGGCGTCTACTGAGCCCACGAGGCATCTCAGTCAGAATTTCATGCTCGACGCCACGCTGACCCTGCATCCCCAGGTCGCGCTGCGCCCTGAACCCTTCGGCGCGCTGGCGTACCACTACGGAAACCGCAAGCTCATCTTCCTGAAGCACCCCGATGTGGTTCGCATCGTCGAGTCCCTCGACGGCACCGCAACAGTTGCCGAGACCCTTGCTGCCTGCGACATCGACGAGGCCCGTTGGCCCTCGTTCGAACAGGCACTCACCAACCTGCAGACATCGGAGATGCTCCAATGAGCAAGACCCAACTCGTCGAACAGCTCAAGGGCGGCCTTGATGCTCCCATTTGCCTCACCTGGGAACTCACGTACGCGTGCAACCTCGAATGTGTGCACTGCCTGTCGTCGTCAGGGCAACGCGACCCGCGCGAGCTCACGACCGACGAGGCCAAGGCGGTACTCGACGAGCTGCACGACCTCCAGGTCTTCTACATCAATATCGGCGGCGGTGAGCCAATGATCCGGCGCGACTTCTTCGAGCTCCTGGAGTATTCGATCGGCCGCGGCATCGGTGTGAAGTTCTCGACGAACGGGGCGTTCATCGACGCAGCCAAAGCCAAGCGCCTCACCGAGATGGACTATCTCGACATCCAGATCAGTCTCGATGGCACCGACGCAGTTACGAACGACGCGGTCCGCGGCGAAGGTTCGTACGACACAGCGATCACAGCGATGCAGCACTTGCAAGACGCCGGGTTCGGCGAATTCAAGATTTCCGTTGTCATCACACGCCACAACGTCGATCAGCTGGACGAGTTCAAGGCGCTGGCCGACGAGTACGGCGCACAGCTCCGCATCACCCGCCTGCGTCCGTCAGGCCGCGGTGCAGACAGCTGGCATGACCTGCATCCGACACAGGCACAGCAGCGACAGATCTACGACTGGCTCGTCCTCAACGGCAGAAACGTACTCACCGGCGATTCGTTCTTCCACCTGAACGCCCTTGGCGAAGAGCCCCTGCCCGGCCTCAACATGTGCGGCGCAGGCCGCGTGGTGTGTCTCATCGACCCGATCGGCGACGTGTACGCATGTCCCTTCGTCATCCACGACGAGTTCAAGGCTGGGTCAGTGCGCGACGAGGGCGGATTCAGCAACGTGTGGAAGCAGAGTGATCTGTTCACAGAGCTGCGCGAGCCGCAGTCTGCCGGTGCGTGTGCCTCATGCGGCAGCTACGACGCCTGCCAGGGCGGTTGCATGGCCGCCAAGTTCTTCACTGGCATCCCGCTCGACGGACCCGACCCAGAATGCGTCACCGGCCACGGCGAGACAGCACTACTCGCAGCGTCTTCGATTCAAGCCCCGAAACCGATGATGGATCATTCCAAGCCATCACGCGTCGCAGTCACCATCGGCCGCCGCTGACAACGATTCGACGCCACGCACCTACTCGTGCTGTCAGTCCAACGAAAGGTCGTGTTGATAGGACTTTTCGAGGGTCGTGCGCATTCGGTTGCCTTCCAGTCCTAACTGAGCGCTCGCTATCTCAGCGAGATCTGGTGTTTCGGCATGTTCGGCCCACGACTCAACGTTCCAAACCTCGCCACGGCGGAAAGCCTTGGCGCAGTGCACGTAAAGTTCGGCCACCTCAACGACGATCGCAAGCTTTGGCCGACGCAGCTCGGCCGTGAATCCGTCCAGCACCGACAAATCGGTCGTAAGCATCGCGGGACCTTTGATGCGGAGCGTCTCGTCTTTGCCAGGCATCACCAGCAGCATCCCAACATACGGGTGCCTCACAATGTTCTCAAGGCTGTCCAGCCGATTGTTGCCGTTCAGATCAGGAATCGCGACGTGGCGGTCGTCAAGTCGTTGAACAAAGCCTGGCGGGCCGCCGCGCGGTGAGGTATCGATGGATCCTGCGCCGTCAGTGGTCGAGATGACCACGAATGGGCACTGATCGACGAACGCGGCGGACGACTCGTCAATCAAGTCAAACGCTTTGTTCGCAGCAACCGCGCTCGGCTCGCGATACATCTTACGCAATCCATCGATGTCCTTGATGCGGTTCATGATTTCCATCTACCGAGCTTCTCACAGCGACTGCTTCCAGGCGGGATGGCATCAAGCGATTGCCACCGGCGACGCCAATGCTTCAGCTATCGGTGAGGTCCGCGGTGGCGAGTGGTAGAACAAAATTCGCCACTGCGAGGACCGGTCAGACACGGATTAATCGACGGAAGAGCCGTGGAAAAGCTGGCATTCACGAGGTACTTAACGCCGCCTGATTCCATCACCGGAAGCCCCTTACCCGCCGGCAGTCGACACTACGGTGCGAGCCGGGTCGCGGCATCCGATCGCGAACATGCGAAGATCCCGCACTGTGTTGGCGGTTCTACTCATCATCGTGTCGTACATGCTGGGTACGTTCCCGAGCGCAATTCTCATTGCACGTGCCAACGGCATAGAGATCTCCACGTTCGGCTCAGGCAACCCGGGAGCATCGAATGTCACTCGTGCCCTCGGTTGGAGGAAGGGCATCTGGGTCTACATCCTCGACGCGCTGAAGGCTGGAGTCGCCACTGGTCTCGGGCTTGGCATGGGATTTGACTGGGCTGGTACCGGCCGCCCGCTTGCCTACGCCTGTGCAGCAGCAGCGATTCTTGGCCACATGTTTCCCGTCTTCCGGCACTTCAAAGGCGGCAAGGGTGTGGCGTGCGGGTCCGGAGTGATCATGGTGTTGCAGCCAATGCTCGGCCTTGCTATCCCTGTCGTGTGGTGGACCATCAGCAAAGTCACCGGCAAAGCTGCCATTGGCTCAATTGTGACGGTCGCTCTAGTGCCGCTCGGACTTGCGTTGCTCGGACGGCCGGCCTGGGAGTTCGTTGCGACGGCCGGATTGTCGGCGCTTATCCTCGTCAAGCACTGGCGAAACTTTGGTCGGCTGATTCGGCGCGAAGAACCCCCGCTCCGCGACAATTAGTCCCTCATGCAACTGCTCTCACCACTCCAAATCGGAGATCGCATGGCGCCCAGCCGAGTGATGTTCGGCCCCCACGTCACCAACCTCGGTGCCGATGACCGCAGCCTGACTCACCGGCACACTGCGTACTACGAAAGGCGTGCCAGTGGTGGCGCAGGCATCGTTGTCGTCGAAGGTGCCTCGGTCCATCCAAGCGACTGGCCATACGAGCGCGCTCCCCTAGCTGCGCAGTGCGGGGGCGGGTGGTCAACAATCGCCGCTGCCGTCCAGTCTCACGGTGCTCTGGCAATTGCCTCGCTCGACCACTCAGGCGGGCAAGGATCGTCGGCATTCAGCCAGTCACCACTTTGGGCTCCGTCGCGTGTCCCAGAAGTGAACGCACGCGAGGTCCCGAAATGGATGGAGGAGAATGACATCGACGCTGTGATCGCCGGTTTCGTGGCTAGCGCGGCTCGTGCTTGCGCTGCGGGGATGGATGGGGTCGAAATCAATGCAGGCCAGCACAGCCTCGTTCGCCAGTTCATGTCCCCACTAACCAATCATCGCAGTGATGAGTGGGGAACGGACAATCTTCAGTTTGCGCGCCGAGTAATCGAAGCTGTGCGGGCAGGCGGCCTCAGCAAAGGGTGTGTTCTCGGACTCCGTCTTTCTTGCGATGAGCTCGCTCCGTGGGCAGGTATCACCCCTGAAATGGCTCCGGCAATCGCAGTTGAACTCGCCACCGCTGGCCTTGACTTCCTCGTTGTCACACGGGGATCGATCTACTCGGTCGAAAAAACACGACCAGATTTTCATGAGGGCACCGGGTTCAACGTCGACGTATGCCGTGCGGTGCGCGAGGCGCTCCGGGCCGCAGGACACGAAATTCCCGTCTTTCTCCAAGGATCCGTCGTCGAGTTCGGCCAGGCTGAATGGGCGCTAGGCGGCTACGACGATGATGCACTTGCCGACGGCGTTGAAATGACGCGGGCGCAGATTGCGGATCCCGACCTCGTCACGAAGTTACGCAACGATGCAGGCGAACAGATCCGGCCATGCACCCGCTGCAATCAGACCTGTCAAGTGCGCGACGCACGAAACCCAATCGTCACCTGCGTTGGAGAACCAACAAGTGGCCGCGAGACCGAAGACCCTGATTGGTACGAGCCGGCATCATCACCGCAAACGGTCAACGTCATCGGCGCAGGGCCAGCCGGCCTTGAAGCTGCTCGTATTGCACAGTTGCGTGGGCACCGAGTCCAGCTGTTCGAACGCTCCGACGCGCTCGGTGGAGTGGCCAGGGTCGCTGGTCCGCACGGCGAACTGATCGAGTGGTATCGACGTGAACACGAGAGACTCGGCACCACAATACGCACAGGCGTGCTGAACTTGGACCGCGACGCAGACGCTGTATGGGTGCAATGCACCGGAGGTCAGCCCGGACGGCGTGACTATTCGGTCGCCGACGACTCGGTGCCGGTATTTGACGTCCTTGACGTCCTGCGTGACGCTGAACTGCCAGAGGGAATTATCGTGCTACTTGACTTGATTGGCGGACCAATTGCAGTCTCGCTTGCCGAGCAACTTGGGGACCGTGCGGTGCTGGTCACCCAAGACAACATCGCTGGGAACGAATTGTCTCGAACAGGCGACTTAGCTCCCGCCAACTCACGTCTCGCTCAACAGGCCGTCACCGTTGAGCGACGCTCTATCGTTCGTGGAATCACAGCCAGAGGCGCTGTACTCGAAGATCGTTTCAACGGGGAGCGTCGCACGATCGCCTGCGCAGCCGTTGTCGATTGCGGATTTCGGCTTCCAACCGATCCGATCGATGGGGTGGCGCTTCGCGCTGGTGACGCAGTTGCGCCACGAACCGTGCACGAGGCTGTTCTTGAAGCCCGCCGCGTGGCCCACTCAATCTGATAGCTCTCCTTTTACGTTTGAGGTGGAGAGGATGAGCAGCCGTTCAGGCAGGAATGCCATCGGCGGCAAAGAGTGCTGGCCAGCCGCCGGTGTGGATGAAGACCACATTGCCGTGACCGAAGCGTCCCTCATCTGCAAGCCCGAGAGCACCGGACAGGCCCTTGCCGGAGTAGGTCCGGTCGAGCAGCCATCCGCCGTTCGTTGCCGCCCAACGGATTGCCGCATCGCCAGCTTCGGTCGGCACGGCATAATCGTTGCCGATCCACCGGCCGTCGACTTCGACATCGCTCGGATCGACCCGGACACCTGGCAACTGCATCAGGTCCAGCGTCTCATTGGCCAGGTCCGTCACGTTGGGGCTGCCTTTGTTCACTCCTTTGGCAACGCCGATAGCGATGACGTCAGGCACCGCCCAACCCGCAGCGCTGAGCGCTGCCCGCCCGGCAAGGATCCCAGCGTGCGTCCCACCGCTGGACGAGGTGAACACCACTGCGGAAGGCGTGACGTGTTGGCCTGCGCATTGCTCGAGCAGCTCAACGAAACCGGTCGCGTACCCCAGCGCACCGATGGCGGTGCTGCCGCCGATCGGAATGGAGTACGGTTGCAGTCCCTCATCGGTGAGCTGGTCGGTCAGTGCCTCGCGCGCAATTTCCAGTTCGCCCCAGTGACTCTCAGCGGCGCCTGTGAAGTGCAGCTGCGCCCCAAACAACGCCGACAACAGCTGGTTACCAGCAGCCGGCTCTGGCCCGTCACCCGCCAAAATCAGATGTACTTCCATGCCAAGTCGAGCCCCCGCTGCAGCGGTCATTCGACAGTGATTGGACTGAGCAGCGCCAACGGTCACCAGCGCGCGGGCACCGGCCCGCAGAGCATCCCCACACAAAAACTCAAGCTTGCGGGCCTTGTTGCCACCACCTCCGAGGCCGGTCAGGTCATCTCTTTTCACCCAAAGTCGGGCGCCGCCGCCGACGATCGGGCCCTGCTCCAATGCTGTCGGAGTTGTAGCAAGAGAGGCTCTGTCGAGGTGCTCGAACATAGCTGTCATGCTAGGGACACATGCCAATGACCACGGACTGGAACCCACTACTTAGAGGTGAATTTTCGAAGCCGTATTGGACCGACTTGCAAGAGTTCGTCGCTTCTGAGCGCGCTGAACACTCGGTGTATCCACCGCACGACGAGGTATTCGCCGCGCTACACCTGACGCAGCACAGCGACACCAAAGTGATGGTCTTGGGCCAAGACCCTTACCACGGTGCCGGCCAGGCGCACGGCCTCGCCTTCTCGGTCCGCCGAGGTGTGCGCATCCCGCCCTCGTTGCGGAACATACACGCCGAACTGCACGACGACCTCGGCATCGCCATCCCAAACCATGGCAATCTCGAATGTTGGGCTCGCCAGGGCGTGCTGCTCCTTAACACCACGCTGACCGTTCGCGCCGGCCAGGCTGCCTCGCATCAGAAGCGCGGCTGGGAAGAGTTCACCGATCAGGTGATCAAGACGGTTAACGACAAGACGGAGCCTGTCGTCTTCATCCTGTGGGGTAATGCAGCGCGACGCAAATCTGAGTTCATTGACCTGCGACGGCACACCGTGATCGAATCGCCACACCCCTCACCGTTCAGCGCGCGCAGCGGCTTTTTCGGCAGCAAGCCATTTAGCCGAGCCAACGCAGCATTGATCGCTGCGGGCCGCGGGCCGATTAGTTGGCGAGTTGACGACTTGGTTGATCAGGCACCGCAACCGACAGACTGACCATTGCGGAATGGGAGTCCAGCACAACGGTCATGAAGGCTCGGGTACGGAACCCAAGGATTGACATAGTCGTCAAAATGCTCGACGGATGGCGCCGTCATTTTTCGGGGTGGAGCGCACCTGCATTGGCTTTTCGCCTTCCTTTCGATCTTCCCACTCATGCTGGTGGCAACGAGCATTTTGGCACTCGTTCTCGACGGCAATAACGAGCTCTGCAGTGCTTGGAAGTCATATTTTGTTCCTCAGTGATTCGGGGGTGCACATTCGGCGCATCAGTCCCGAATGTGCAGGGCTTCGACGTCGGGAACCGTCACCCGGTGAGCAACCCACCCGGTCACGAGTTTAGTTCGCCAAGCGGGTGGCAATTGCGCTTGCTGTCTCGAGGGTCCGGTGAACCGGGCACTTGTCGGCAATGGCGAGCAGTTTCTGCTTGTCCGCTGCAGTGAGATCGTCACCTTCGATTTCGATCACGCGCTCAAAGCGGTCAATCAACGTGGCCCGGCCGGTTGCGATCTCAGCAAATACGCTGTCATTGTCAGCGCATTCTGCGCAATCGTCGGCATGCACCTTGCCATGACTCACTTCAACGGTCACCCGGTCGAGCGGTAACTGCCTGCGATCGGCGTACATGCGCAGCGTCATCGACGTGCACGCACCGAGCGCTGCGCTGAGAAAGTCGTAGGGAGCTGGCCCTGCGTCGAAGCCACCGATTGAGGTCGGCTCATCAGCGAGTAGCCGATGTTGTCCGATGACGACATGGTTGAGGAACGGGCCTTGCGCCGTTTCAGCGACGACCACGGGAGCCGTTGCGATTGGCGCCCCCAGCGCTCCGCTCTGATCGGCGACGTATCGTTTTGCGAAGCTGGCAATCATCGATGCAGCAAACGCAGCGTCAACCGGATCAGTGAGGAGATGGTCAGCGCCGTCGAGCGAAACAAAACTTTTCGGGTGCCTGGCGGCATCGAAGATCTCAGCCGCATGCCCAATTCCAACGGTGTCGTCAACCGGTGAGTGCAAGATGAGATTGGCCTTCTTGGACTTGGCGACACGGTCCGTCACCAGGTGATTACGGAGATCATCGAGGAACTGTTGTCGGATGGTAAAGGTGCGTCCTACAAGTTTCACATCGGCTTCGCCCGTCGCTGCAATCTCATCGATTGCGTCGGCAAAGACACTGACGACGTGTCCCGGGTCCGCCGGTGCGCCAATCGTCGCAACGGCGCGGACCTCCTTAATTTCATCAGCGATGGCCAAGACCGCTGCGCCGCCGAGCGAGTGTCCAATCAAGAGTTGTGGTGCTTGGTGTTGATTCCGCAGCCACGCTGCGGCAGCCAAAACATCTTCAGTGTTTGACGTGAAGTTTGTGTTAGCAAACTCGCCGTCGCTCTTACCGAGTCCAGTGAAGTCAAAGCGCAAAACGCCAAACCCTGATTCGGTGAGCGCCGTTGCAATTCGCGACGCAGCCTTGACATCTTTCCCACAGGTAAAGCAATGCGCAAACAGGGCAAACGAAGTTGGCGGCCCAGCTGGGAGGTCAAGCCGAGCGGCGAGTTCGTCGCCTTGGGAGCCGGGGAACGTAATCCGTTCGATGCGTGCACTCATGTTTCGAACGTATCGGACGCTTGCACCGGACGCCGAGAACGGCACAACGAACTCGCGGTAGCCATGCGGTTCAGCCCACGCAACTCGAGTGCGGGGGCTACCCTCTTCTCGGATGGCAGTGAGGACTGACGCATGAGCGCCGCGATTCTCGCCGCTGGCGGATCGACGATCGGGCCGACACTTGCCGTAATCGTCGGGGCCGGCATGGTTGCGCAGTGGTTGGCTTGGCGAGCTCAGGTCCCTTCGATCATTGCTCTGCTGCTCGCCGGGCTGTTGCTCGGCCCGGTCACCGGTGTTGTCAATCCAGACGAATTGCTCGGCGGCACGCTCTTCCCGCTCGTCTCGCTGTCAGTGGCCATCATTCTTTTCGAAGGCGGACTCGACCTGCCGCCACGCGAGCTCCGAAACACCGGAACGGTCGTGCGCCGACTGATTACGATCGGTGCTGTACTCACATTCCTCGTGGGCTGGTACGCCTCACGCGAAATTTTTGCCATCTCGAATCAGGCCGCGATCGTGCTCGGAGCGGTGCTGGTTGTCACCGGGCCAACCGTCGTCGGTCCGCTACTGCGGTTCGTGCGGCCGGCCGGGACAACCGGACCGATTTTGCGTGCCGAAGGTGTGCTGATCGACCCAATCGGAGCTACCGCAGCACTGCTTGCATTCGAAATCGTGCTGCTCGAAGACGCCAACGAAGCCCTCATTCGAGTTGCAGGCATCCTTGTGCTCACGTTGGTAGCCGGGGCTGGAATCGGCCTATTGGCGGCATACCTCCTTGACGAGGCCCTGCGTCGATTCCTCATTCCTGATCAGTTGATCGTGCCCGTCACATTCGCAGCAGTGATCGCCACGTTTGTGGCGGCCAACGAAATCCAAGAGGAGTCGGGCCTCGTCACAGTCACCGTACTCGGCATGTACTTGGCGCGGCGCGAAACCTCAACGGTGCGACACGTTCTTGAGTTCAGCGAGAGCTTGCGTACGCTCTTGATCTCGGCGCTCTTCATCTTGTTGGCGGCCCGGATCCAGGCCGATCAACTGCGTGACGTATTACTCCCGGCACTCGGTTTCCTTGCAGTCTTGGTTTTTGTCGCTCGCCCGCTGTCGGTACTCGTCTCTACCGTTCGCACCTCACTTACGTGGCGTGAGCGCATCTTCCTCACAATGATGGCGCCACGAGGCATTGTGGCCGCGGCCGTGTCGGCGATCTTTGCAATTCGCATGGAGGAAGAAGCCATCGCTGATGCTGACCAGATCGTGCCTATTGTCTTCCTCGTCATCATTGGCACCATCGTCGTCTATGGATTTTTCTCGGGCCCCGCAGCCCGACGGCTCGGTCTCGCCGAGGCCCAGGTCGACGGCGTGCTGATTGCCGGAGCTCACGCACCAGCGCGTGGAATCGCCTTGCAGTTGAAAGAGCACGGCATTAAGACATTGCTGATCGACACCGACCCCTACAACGTGACGCGGTCAATCTCGAACGGGTTGCAAGCGCGGCGCCTCAGCGCGCTCGCAGAAGACGCAGCACACGACCTAGACCTGCGTGGAATCGGTCGGATGCTGGCGTTCACTTCGAACGACGAGGTCAACGCGTTAGCCACTGCACGGTTTGCGCGAACTTTTGGCCGCAGGGAGGTGTTCCAGCTTTCACCCGGCAAGCGACGCTCCGGCGAGCAAGCGGTTCCGAGCGAGTACCTTGGCCGCCAGATCGGTATCGAGGGTCTCACTTATGCCACCGTCGACGAACGGGCTCGTCAGGGTTGGAAGGTCAGAACGAGTCCCGTGGGCAGCGTGCTTGAGGCGGCAGTCGAGAATGATCTGTTCATTCCGATCATCAGGGTGATTGACGAACGGATGGCGTTCCTCTGCCGCAACGATGCGCTGCCTGTGGCCGGAACGGTGATCGGTATCGCCGCGCCATCGTTCCAGCATGAGCTTGTTAGTGCAGCTCCCGAGGCGACTGAGCCCGCACCCACCCAAGCTCCCGCACCCTGACGTTGATTTCGTTTCAGGCGCTCGCCTGGGGATCGAGCAGTCAGAATCACATGATGTGCGCATTGTCGAGGTGTCACGTCGACATCTAGATACGTGGGTTGCCTGGCGTATTGTCAACGGCGATCGCCCGTGCCATTGTTGCGTCCGTGTCGAAAGCTCTTGCTGTCTCGTCTCTCTTCGTCTACGGCACGCTGCGACCTGGAGACGTCCGGTGGCATCATCTCGCACCGTTCGTTGTCGACGAAGGATGGGACGACACCGCTGGTGGCTCAGTGTTTGACACGGGCCTCAATTACCCAGCAGCGCTGTTCGACGACTCGGGTACGATCCGAGGCCGGACCTACCCGCTACTCACCGGGTCTATCGACCAGTGCCTTGCGCTACTCGACGAGGTGGAAGGCGTTGTTGAAGGCGGCTATCGCCGGGTTCAGATCACCACGGGCACAGGAACCAAGGCGTGGGCATACGAATATGGCTCCGGGCTTGAACTGGCTCTCATCGAATCGGGCGATTGGTTGGACCGCTAATCACCACTGTGTCCTCATGTTGGCCGGTTCGACGGCGAGCAAGTTGCGGGACAGGTTCCTACAGCTTGACTCCACCACGGTCAGCGCCAACGCATGTGAGCTCACATTCCCCGGGACCAGAAGAGCTTGGCTACCGAAGGGCCAGTGAAAATGCCTTGCGCTTAATGTTCGGAATACCCAGGAAACAACATGTGCTCTCTGCACAGCTTCAGAGAGTCACACCCTGATCTCTAGGGTCACCGTCATGACCACCACCACAACCAACGCTCGAGACCGTCTGGCTACTACCGGCGTTTGGTACTTCACCGATGCGTTGACGAGCGGCCAAGCCGCCGACACGGCTGGCAGAATCGAATCACTCGGGTACTCGACGATGTGGATGCCTGAAACGGTCGGCCGCGATCCGTTTGCGCACATCGCCTGGCTCGGGTCGCAAACCGAGACACTGCAGTTCGCCACAGGGATCGCGAACATCTTCCATCGACACCCGGGTCCGATGAAGCAGGTCGCCAACACTTTGGCCGAGCAAACGGCTGGACGATTCCTCCTCGGCTTAGGTGTAAGTCACAGCCCCTTGGTTGCTGGTCTGCGCGGCCTCGACTACTCCAAGCCACTCACGAAGATGCGCGACTACCTAACGGCGATGGAAACGCAGCCGTTCGCAGGTGTCGCACCGGAACACGAACCGTTGGTGCTGTTGGCGGCCCTCGGGCCGAAGATGCTGGAACTCTCTGCGAGCGCTGCTGATGGCGCCCACCCCTATTGGACAACTCCCGAACACACAGTCATGGCGCGTGAAATAATCGGGCCCGACGCTCTGCTGTGTGTCGAGCAAAAGGTGATTCTGACCACCGATGCCGATGTGGCCCGCGCCGCCGGCAACAAACAGATCGACCGGTACGCCGCTCTACCGAACTACCGCAACAACTGGAAGCGGCTCGGCTTCACCGAAGACGAAATCGAGCATCGCGAACAACGCTTCGTCGACAAAGTCGTCGTATGGGGTGATGAGAAACGCGTTCATGCAGGTGTGCAGGCTCACTACGACGCAGGTGCTGACCACGTATGTGTGCAGCCGATCAATCCCGACGGCAGCGTCGATATCGACTGGAACGCACTCCAGGTTCTGGCGCCGGCGCCTTGATCGTGCCGCCCGCTGCTCAGCGTGAGGTCACCGGGACAGAAACGTCGACACCAATCGTGGTTCAAGGGAAAGTCGTGCCACCTAGATCTGATGACCGTAACTCAACGACCCTGCTCAGGGTTTCGCCAGTCACTCGGCAGTTGGTGTTCTGTGAATCGTCTTTGAACACGTCGTTGCTTTTGTCCCGTAGCGATACAAAGTCGGCGGTCGCCACCTGGCGAACCAGACGTTCCGGACGATCAGGGAACCCGCAGTTGTGTTCGCTGGCACTAACCAACGTCAAGAAGTTCTCGTTCAACGACGCACCATGAGCGTCCTGCACGAAGAGCAACGTCACCTCATCGCCTGCCGACTCGGTGTTGCTGGTTAAGCCGCACCAAGTAACCAGCGACACACCAACCGCATAAATGCCAAAACTCCCAGGAGTGAGCCTGACTTCGTCGCGTCCCAGACGCGGTCGTGTGGCGGTTGCAAGGTGTTGTGACGACGAGCTTCGTGACACTGGTTAGGTTGCATGCACGGTTCGACCAAGGACGAAAGGTTTATATGAGCAGCAATACGAGGAACTACACCAAGGCACTGTACGGATTCGACGCAGTGGTCCGACGTGTGTCACCGGGACAATGGGATGCCCAGTCGCCCTGTACGGGTTGGACTGCCCGCGACGTACTCGCACATGCTTCAGGTGTGGTCGACGCCGTTGCGCAAATGGCTCGCACAGGCGAAGTTGCAATGCCGCAGATGCCCGACCTAGGCAATGATCCCGTCGGCCTCTGGAGCGTCTCGCTCGACGGAGTCTTAGAGGCGCTGGATCACCCAGGGGTGATCGATCGGGTCGGTAAGTTCTGGTTTGGAGAGTCCACGTTTGACGATGTCTTGGCGTTCACGACGTGGGACCCGCTCGGACACTCCTGGGACCTGGCAACTGCGGTCGGCATCGAGGCACACATGAGTCCAGATGTCGCCGAGGCAGCCATCGTCGTCATTTCCGCGAACGCTGAGATGTTGCGGAGCATGCAGCTAATGGGTGATCCCGTCGCCGTCCCAGCAGACGCCAGCCCGATGGACCGCTTTCTTGGTCTCACCGGTCGCAACCCGGCTCAGTAACGGCAGCATTTGAGAGTGTTGTAGTCCCGAACTTGAACGACAAACAGGCAGATTCGAATGACTGATGACGACCGAACAACGGTCGTCCGATCAGACCTTGCAGTGAAATTGCATGCTTCTCAGAGATTCTCAAGGTCGCGCTGCAACGCTCAGAGCGTGGGATTGAATCTCTTGCTTCTTACGTTTGCCGTTCTACATAGCGACTGACGTTCGAGGGACTGCAACATCCGACGCTCTGCTGAATCTCTACTTACCGTCATTCCTGCCGCAGGGCTATCGTGGTGGCCCGTGACTGCATCGACAGCCAGCTTTGGAACCACTCGCGATGGGCTCACGCAGCGCCGCCGACACTGGGCAGTATCTAGACCCAAGGCTGCTATTTTGCTGGTTCACGGCATTGGCGAACACTCGGGGCGGTACGAACATGTCGGCAACGCATTGTCCGATGCCAGCTTTGACGTGCTGTCCTTCGATCAGCGCGGTTTCGGCGAGACTGCGGGACGACGAGCGTTCGTGGTTGACTTCTCGGAGTACACCGATGATGTTGCCGACCTGCTCGCCGAGCGCCGCGAACTCGGCGTGCCGGTCGTCCTGATGGGCCACTCCCTTGGCGGCCTTGTGGTGGCGACCTACCTCGTCGGAGCAAATCCTCTGCCGGACTTTGCCGTGCTCAGCGCACCTGCGCTCGCCGCCGAGATTCCCCGTTGGCAACGCGCCGCCGTTCCCGTGCTAGGCCGGGTCATGCCTCGACTGCACGTGAAGTCCGACTTCAATGGCTCAGTCCTCAGCCGGGACGAGGCAGTTCAGCAGGCATACGACGACGATCCGCTACGCGTCAATGGTGCCACTGCGTCACTTGGCCGCGAAATCATGACAACGATGACTTCGACATCGGAGCAGATCAACCGCATTTCTGTGCCGGCATACGTTCTTCACGGAGGTGACGATGCGCTGGTAGCACCTGCTGCGTCGGAACCGATCGGTCAACTGGACAACGTCACCCGCAAGGTTTGGCCCGGGTTGCGTCACGAGGCCATGAACGAGCCCGAGTGGCCAGAGGTGGTCGAAGGCATCTCCACTTGGCTCGACGCGCAATTGTCAGGCTGACAGTCTCTCCAAGTGTTCGGGCTGGCGACGGACCAAGCCAAGCCCAAAGTCATTCGCCGAATCAGCGAAGAAGATGCCGTCGGCAAAGCCAACTTTGGCGAGCTCGGCCAACAGCTTGCCCTGACTGAACTTCGCGGAAATTTCAATCCGCAACTCCTCACCGGACTCAATTTCAAGGTCAAGATCAAGAGCCTCAATCCGTGCCCGCTCGAACTTACGCGCACGCAGCCGCATATCGATCCGCTCTTCGCGTCCGTCCCAGAACGGCACATAATCGAAGTTGCCGATATCAATGTTGCCACTCAGTTCGCGGTTGATGACGGTCAGCGCGTTACGGATAAATGCGTCGGTCGTTCCTGAACTGTCGTTGTATGCAGATAGGAATCGGTCGACCGACTTCATCAGGTCGACACCCAACAGCACCCAGTCACCCGGTTGAAGCACGTCAGCCAAGGCAGCAAGAAACGCTGAGCGTTCCTCCTGATAGAAGTTCCCGATTGTTCCGCCCAGAAACACAACGAGGCGCGTGCCGCCTGTTGGCAAGCGATGCAGGTGTTGGTTGAAGTCACCAATTACGGGTGACACGTCAAGGTTGGGATACCGCGCGCCAAGCATCTCGGCTGCATTAAGCAACGTCACCTCGCTCACATCAAGCGGCACAAAACGTTTGATCGCTCCGTGTGCAACGAATGCGTCAAGCAGTGTTCGCGTCTTGTCGCTCGTTCCCGAGCCAAGTTCGATCACAGTAGTTGCGCTGGTCACCTCAGCGATCGTCCGTGAGTGACTGATAAGAATCTGGCGTTCGGCCTCGGTTTGGTAGTACTCGGGCATCCGGGTGATCCGGTTGAACAGGTCACTCCCACGGTCGTCGTAAAGCCAGCGAGGTGGAACTGTGCGCGGGCGACGTTGAAGTGCTCGACGCAGTTCAGCGTGCGCCTTATCGGCCACCGTTTCGGTCCCAGCGAGATCGTCGGCACTGGCGGTGTTTTCGGTGGTCTTGTCGCTGTGCTGCATAGCTAGCTTTCAGTGCCGATCAGCGGCGAGACGGACGCCCGACAGATGCCAGCGCGTGTGCGGATGGAAGAAGTTTCGGTAGGTGGCTCGAACCTGGGCTGGCGGGGTGAACACAGAGCCGCCGCGTAGCACCTGCTGGCCAGACATGAACTTGCCGTTGTATTCGCCAATAGCCCCATCAGCCGCTTTGAATCCCGGGTACGGCTCATACGCCGACGATGTCCACTCCCAGCAATCACCGAACATTTGGCGGAGACCGCCGGTGGGGTCGCCCGCTCCAGCGGGATGAAAGCTGAAGTCGATGCGCTGTTCGTCAAGTACGTTGCCGCTCGGGTCAACGCCACGCGCCGCGTGTTCCCACTCGAATTCAGTCGGCAGCCTTGCTCCAACCCACGTGGCATACGCATCGGCTTCATAGTGCGACAGATGAGCGACCGGTTCGTGTCGGTCGACCGACCGGATGCCTGTCAGCGTGTGTATCCACCAGCAATCAGCGTCGTCAGGATCAGGCCGCCAGTACTCAGGGGCAGTCCATCCTTCTTCAAGCGAACGGTGCCAGCCGTCGGACTTCCACAGCTCTGGTCGCTGGTAGCCCCCGTCGGCAATAAAGTCAATCCACTCGCCGGCGGTGACCAATCGATCGGCGAGCGCAAAGTCATAGAGACGAACCTCGTGATGGGGGCCCTCGTTGTCGAAAGAGAAACGACCGCCTTCCAATTGGTCCGCACCGATGCCCGCAATGCCTCCGGTGAAGTCAACCCAGTTTGCCGGTCCGGGATCCGCTGCTGGTGCTGCTACATGGTCGCTGTAAACCGGACCGACCGCTGGGTTCATCGACAGCAGATGCTTGACATCCATCAGGAGCAGTTCCTGATGTTGTTCTTCGTGATGTGTCCCAAGCAAGACGACACCGGCGATGTCAGCATCAACGCCCCCCGCAAGCAACTCCGCTATTTCCTTATCAACATGAGAGCGGTAGTCGGCGACTTCGCTCATTGACGGCCTTGTCACCATGCCCCGATGCGGCCGTGGATGCCGGGCGCCTACTGCGTTGTAATAGCTGTTGTAAAGAAAACGATATTCGGGACGGTCCCATACGCGATCGCTGGTTCCATCAGCCTTTAAAGCAAACTCGGCAAAAAACCACGTCGAGTGCGCACGGTGCCACTTGGCAGGGCTGGTGTCGGGCATCGACTGCACCATTTGGTCTTCGGCGGACAATGGTTCAGCTAGGCGCTCCGTGCGAGCACGGACCTGCGCATATCGCTTTGCAAGATCCTGTGCTTCCCACGGCATGCCCCTACCTAATCACCAGGAGCACTCAACATGTCTAGGCGAGCACGAAACAACCGTTCAATACGATCGACAGTCAGGGCCGCATTATTCTGAAACGGTGTTCGCTGACTCGGTCAGCATGGGGCCAGCGCCGCTACCTTCCCCATATGGACATCGGCCTTTACATTTTTCCCACCGACCAAACCATCAACGCCGTGGAGTTGGCCAAGGTCGCAGACCAGGCCGGCTTCGAGTCGCTCTGGTTCCCCGAGCATTCCCATATCCCTGTCAGCCGCGCCACTCCTTGGGGCGGCCGGGCCGGAGCCCCTGACCTCCCCGAGTTCTACTGGCGCACCCATGATCCGTTCGTCACGATGGGCGCTTGCGCTTCCGTGACTGAGAATATCAAGCTCGCAACAGGCATTTGCCTCGTCGCGCAACGCGACCCAATCCACACTGCGAAGGAAGTTGCCAGCGTCGACTCCCTTAGCAGCGGACGCATGCTCTTCGGCATCGGCTACGGCTGGAACAAGGAAGAGATGGCGCAGCATGGAACCGCATACGGCGAGCGGCGAGAAATTCTCCGCGAGAACATCAAGGCCATGCAGGCACTGTGGAGTCAAGACGAGGCATCGTTCAGCGGCGACCACGTGAACATCGAGCCGAGCTGGTCCTGGCCAAAGCCGACGCAGCAGCCGCATCCTCCGATCATCCTCGGTGGTGCCGCCGGGCCGAAGACTGCTGCCCACATTGCAGAGTTCTGTGACGGCTGGATGCCAATTGGTGGACGCCATGCGATTAGTGGTTTCGACGAGGTCGAAAAAGCGTGTGATGAAATTGGGCGGGACCCAAAAACTGTCGAGCTCGGCATATTCGGCGCCCCGACCGACGAAGCCAAGTTGATAGAGCTCGCCAAGTCAGGCGTGTCACGCGCAGTGTGCACCCTTCCGCAGGGCCCGCGCGACGAGGTGCTGGCCGAGGTCGAACGTGTTGCTCCGCTGATTGATGCGATGCGTGACGCCTGATCGCCAACTGCGCCCGGCGTCAACCGGCGACGCTTCAGATCAGGTGCGCGCCTGCAGCAGATCCATGGTTCGAGCAGGGCCGTCTTTGTCAGGAATAACCACTGCAGTGAAGTCCGTCGCCCCGACGGCTGCGATGGCATCGAGACCGGCGTTCACCGTGTCTTCGTCACCGATTAAGCTGATCTCTTCGACGCCGCGAACTCCTTCGATGTCGAGCATGGAACGGTACGACGGAAGCGTTGCATAGCCCTCGAGCATTTTACCGACGAACTCGGTCGTCGGCCGGACGTCGTCGGTCACGCAGACCGGCAAGCTGCAGACCACTCTCGGTGTTGGTCGTCCAGCTTCGGTCGCAGCATCGTTGATGATCGGCACGATCTGCTGCTCAAGCGTCTTGGGGCCCACGCACCAGAGGATGGTTCCATCGGTGCGCTTGCCGGCCATCTTCAACATCTGCTCGCCAAGTGCTGCGACCATGACTAACGGCTTGTCGTCAGTCATCAACGTCGCCTGCTGCTCGAGCGACCACACCTCGCCTTGCAGGCTTGCGGTGCCAGTCTCAAGCAGCGAGTCGAGAATCGCCAGGTACTCCGACATGTGTTTAACGGGGCGCTCCCACTTCATCCCCCAGCGACCTTCGACCGAGGGCTGGTGCGCAAGACCGATACCAAGAACGAGTCGACCATTGGACGCAGCCTGCGCGGTGAGCGCACCAGCTGCCATGACCTCGGGATGGCGCGTCCACGTCGGCACGACAGCGGTACCAAGTTCAATGTTTGACGTGGCGCGACCCGCTATTGCAAGCACGGCCAGCGAATCAGCAAGCGCTGTCTGAGCGAGCCAGTAACTAGCGAAGCCAGCCACTTCGCTCTGCCCAATGTCGGTGACGATCGCGTCAAGGTTCGGATGTGCGAGCTGGCCGGAGCCATTGATACCGATTTTCATGATTGGACCATAGGTCGCCGGTGCACGGGCGGACGGGGTCGCGCAGTACCGTCTTCACGGTGGGCTGGGAACTCGTTCTTGACAGCATCGACTTCGGCGAGGGGCCGCGTTGGCATGACAATCGCTTTTGGTTCAGCGACTTCTTCCAGCACTCAATCTCGTCAGTCGGCGACGACGGGGTTCGCAATGTCGAACATGCTGATGTCGGTCGGCCGTCGGGGTTGGGCTGGCTTCCAGATGGACGGCTCTTGTTTGTCGAGATGACTAGCCGAAGGGTGATGCGTGTCGATGCCGACGGCACCATCGTCGAGCATGCCGACATCTCAGGTGTGGCGACGGGCCACTGCAACGACCTTGTGGTCGACGCAGCGGGCAACGCCTACGTTGGCAACTTCGGATTCGACATGGAGGGCGACGACAAGTTTGCGACTGCATCGCTCGCTCTCGTTCGGCATGACGGCTCCGTTGAGGTCGCAGCAACCGATCTGATGTTTCCCAACGGGTCAGTGATTGTCGATGATGGTACGACACTGATTGTCGGTGAATCGTTCGGCGGCAAGTACGTCGCATTCGACATTGCGGCGGATGCCACACTGTCGAATCGACGCACTTGGGCCAAGGTTGACGGGATGGCTCCTGATGGCTGCTCTATAGATGCAGAGGGAGGCATCTGGTTCTCCGACGCACTCGGTAAGCAAGTCGTCCGCGTGATCGAGGGCGGCAAGGTCACGCACCAACTGCCGACCGGTGACAATACGTTTGCCTGCATGCTTGGCGGCGAGGACGGCACGACGTTATTTGTGCTCACGTGCGAGGATTCACATCCCTCCAAAGCAGCCGGCACGGGCACCGGCAAGCTGTGGAGGACCACTGTGGACGTCCCGCGCAACGCCACTGATCTTCCCTGAAATAGCCTGCTCGCCGTGCTTTAACACCCGTTTGCGGCTCTTAAAGCACGGCGTTGCCGTACATCTCCCCCAGGGGATCGCTAATCAACTCAAGCCGTTCGCCGTCAGGGCCAGCGAAATAAAGCGACGTGTCACCAACGAGGAAAGTGTCCACACCGGCGTCTTCAAGCCGGCCCTTCAGCCGCGTCCAGCTGTCCGGCGGCACCGAAATTGCCAGGTGATGATGGCCGCCAAGCACTTCGGCGTAGTCCCCCAGGCCCAACCCGGGGAAATCGAAAAATGCCAGTGCATTGCCGTTACCAATGTCGAAGAAGAAGTGCGTCGAACCCTTGTAGTCACGGTTCTCGAATAGTTCGGTCAGCGGGAACTCGAGGAGGTCTTGGTAAAAGCTGATCGTCCGTTCGACGTTGCTGGAGATCAGCGCTTGGTGGTGCACGCCGCATGCTGACGAGGCCGCTCGTTCGGCTTTCGGCTTGAGGTACTTAGTACGCATCTTTGCCCATTCGTCCTCGCGGGCAGGATGATCACCGTCATGAACGGAACCAAAATGCGGATTACTTGCCATCGCAACAACCTAGTCACGAGTGGCGTTACCGGGCACGACGCTCAGTACATCGATGACTGGGCGCCGCTCGATTCGCCCCGCGCCTGCGCCAGTTCTGTGCTGAGGCCAAACTTCATTGCCTGAAGATCGCCGGTGGCTGTGACCATCCGATATCCCCGGCGCAGACGATCTGGAGTGAGGGCGCCGGTTGAGTGAATGCCCGCCACCACGCCTGCGCGAGCGCACGCAGCGGAAATCAAATCGAGCGCGTCGGTGAAAGCCGCCGATTCATCATGGTTCCCCGGACCTAGGCCGAGCGAAATCGACAGGTCGGACGGACCGACGTAAATCGCGTCGATTCCCGGCACTGCGAGAATCGCGTCAATGTTTTCAACGGCCTGCACCGTCTCAATCATCGGGATGCAGGCAACGTTGTCGTGGGCCCAGTCAAAATACGGACGGTCAGTCCGCATCTGCACCAACGTCGGACCTGAGCTTCGAGCGCCGTGAGGCGCGTACCGGCAAGCACGCACAGCTGCTTGTGCCTCTTCGACGGTGTTGACCATCGGAATGATCACGCCGTGTGCGCCCGCGTCAAGCAGCTTGCCGATGATGCCAGGCTCGTTCCACGGCGCCCGGGCGATTGGACGTCCACCGCCGAGCTCAATGGCTGGAATCATCGCAACCACATCGGAGTACTCGACTGCTCCGTGTTGGGTGTCGATACACACGTAGTCAAAGCCGGCGCGTGCCGTGACCTCGGCAGTCACGGGACTTGCTAGCGAAACCCATCCTCCGAGTGTCGTTCCGCCGTTGTTCCAGATCTCGCGCAGGCCCTGCATGTCGCCTATTCTCGCATGCTCAAGGACCATCCGACGGGTCCGCATAACCATGAATGCCAAGTGGGCGTTTCCGGCATCAGACGCACCGGTTGGTGAGGGTTCCGATGCCTTCGACCCGAGAGGTGATGACATCACCCGGTTGCAAGAAAATGCCATTCGGGCCACCGACGCCATCGGGAGTGCCCGTGAAGATGATGTCACCCGGCGCCAGCGTCATGATTGACGACAGGTAGGCAATCTGATCGGCGACAGAAAAGATCATGTTCGAAGTCCGGGAGTTCTGCCGTACCTCACCATTGATCGCACACGTCAGAGCGAGATCGGTCGGGTCCGCGAACATGTCGGGGGACACCAGGGTTGGGCCAAGCGGGCCGTAGGTGTCGCGAGATTTGCCAAGGTCGAAGTGCGGCGGCTTGGCCGCAAACTGCAGCGCGCGGTCGGAGATGTCCTGCCCAGCGGTCAAACCGAGCACATGGTCCCAAGCGGCACCTGCGGCGATGTCGCGCCCACCCCGACCAATTACGACGACCAGTTCCACCTCATAGTCAGCGTGTTCACTGCGCAGCTCAACGTCCGCGTTGGGACCGACGATGCAGCTCGGGAACTTTGTAAACACGAGAGGCGTCGTTGGTGTGACCATCTTCGACTCAGCAACATGATCGGCATAGTTCAAGCCAACGGCGAACACGTTCCGTGGCGTCACTGGTGGCCGAATGTCGGCACCGTCGAGCGTTCCAACCGGTGTCATGTCGTCGAGTCGGCCTTGCGTTGCAGTCAGAGCATCAAGATCATCGAGAACCACGTTTGGATCTGATGACACTGCCCCATCAGTTATTTGTTCCAGGTCGTAGTAGTCACCGGTGTCGTCGACGAGTGACGAGCGGCCTGCAACGTTGGCGAACCGAAATCCCATACTCAAGTGTCGCAGGTTGCGTTCAACTAGTTTCGTACTGAACCGCAGCGCGCTGTTTCACCCTGCCGGCCAACAGCCCTTGGATGACTGCGACGTGGTCAGGGTGATCGCGGTAAGTCGCGAAGTCATCGGCGTTATTGAGGTCGGCAACGACCACGTAATCGAAGTTACCGTCCGAGATACCGGCGTCGGGCCCATGGCGGTAGGAGCGCAACACGCCGATCTTGCTGGGGAGCGCGTCAAGTGCCGCCGCCACTGCAGCAATTTGCGCGTCATCAACGCCATCGGCCCAGGAGAACATCACTACGTGTCGGAACATCGTTCCATCATGGCCGATGGCGCCTCTGAACGTTCGATGCTGAAAATCACCTTCACCGAGCAACGCACGAAATCTGAGTGGGTTTCCTTTGCAGAGCGAGGTGGCTCCGTTCAGCCGTCCAGATGCCGAAGCAATCCTTCAAGCGCAACGGTGTAACTGTGGCGGCCGAATCCGCCCACCACGCCGAGGCATACAGCACTGAGCACCGAGGCATGGCGAAACTCCTCGCGAGCGTGCACATTCGATAGGTGGGTCTCAACGACCGGTAACTCACATGCCGAGATCGCATCGCGCAAGGCAACGCTGGTATGGGTGTACGCCCCAGGGTTGAAGATCACGCCATCGGCCCAGGTCCGAGCGTCCTGCAATGCGTCGATCAGCTCGCCTTCACTGTTCGACTGCGCATCGCGCAATTCTGCACGTCCGGCAAACTCATTACCCAAGTGGGCGAGAATGTCGACCAGCGTGGTGGAGCCGTAGACCTCCGGTTCGCGAGTTCCGAGCAAGTTGAGATTCGGGCCATTAAGCACGAGGATCTGGCGAGCCATGGCCCAGACACTAGGCCCCATTCCATTGCTGATCGGCGACCTTTCTCGTGCGCTTCAGCTTCGCGCCGATTCGGTATGGCCGTCGACCGTGAGCGCTTGGCCGCTGATCTTGGCCCCTGCAGGCGAGCACACGAAGCGAATCATTGCGGCGATGTCTGCAGGATCGACGAAAGTCTGGAGCGAAACTGCGTTGGTGAAGCCGCGCCGGATCTCTGCTGCCGGCCTTCCGCTTGCGTCTGCTTCAAGTTCGACCACCCGGTCCATCCGTTCGTTGTCGACCGACCCGGGACAAATTGCGTTGACGCGAACTCCGAACTCACCCAGTTCCATCGCCATGGTCTTTGTCAGGCCGATAATCGCCCACTTTGAAGCGGCATACGGCGCTCGGTTCGGAAAGCCCATCAACCCCGCAGTTGATGACATGTTCACGATGGCACCTGAGCGCTGAGCTACTAGATACGGGATCACTTTCCTGCTCGCCAAGAACGTTCCCGTCACGTTGACGTCGAGCGTGCGGCTCCACGCGTCGAGCTCGAGGGTGTCGGTCCGGCCGCCAGGCCCAGCGATTCCCGCGTTGTTCACGAGTACATCGACTCCCCCCATTGCGTCAACAGCGCTGGAAACGAACAGTTCGACGGCGATCTCATCGGACACATCAGCGTGCCATGCACCGGCGACACCGTGATCAGACCGGAATCGCTCGAGTGCATCGGTATCGACGTCGCAAATCTGCACCTGCGCGCCTCCGGCGAGAAATTCCTCCGCAGTCGCCAGTCCGATTCCGGACGCCCCCGCGGTGATGACAACACGGAGGCCAGAAACGTCGTCGTCCATAACCCGCAAGCTACTCTGATGGTGAAGCAGGGGGTAAGGAGCAGGGGATTTAGTGCCGTCTCCTGGGCGCGCCTAGGACGACGCCATTAATCATTGCGCCCAATGCGGACAGCGCAGTCCTCAGCACTCAGGAACGCGGACCGATACATTCACAGCAAGGCCGCCCTGGCTGGTCTCTTTGTAACGGTCCGACATGTCTTCCGCTGTTTCTCGCAAGGTGCGAATCACGTCTGTGAGCGACACGCGGGCATCATCAGGGTTGCTCGCAATGGCTAGCTCAGCGGCGTTGATCGCTTTAACGGCACCCATCGTGTTGCGCTCGATGCATGGCACCTGCACGAGCCCGCCAACTGGGTCGCAGGTCATGCCCAGGTGGTGTTCCATTGCGATCTCTGCAGCCATCAGCGACTGAGCGACAGTCCCACCGAGCGCCTCAGCCAACGCCGCTGCGGCCATCGCACTTGAGACACCAACCTCGGCCTGGCAGCCGCCCATTGCGGCTGAAATCGTCGCCCCCTTTTTGAATAGCGTGCCGACCTCACCGGCCACGAGCAGAAACTCGATGATCTGTTCCTCGGTCACGGGCGCCGCCGAGAAGCACACGTGATAGAGAAGCACCGCTGGGATCACGCCGGCTGCTCCGTTCGTTGGCGCCGTCACGACGCGACCGAGATCTGCGTTCTCCTCATTGACCGCCATAGCAAACGTGCTGACCCACTGCAGCACTTCTGCAAAGCGGAACTCACGACGACGGATCAGTTCAACCCACTCGTCTGGCGTGTCCGCATCGGCGTACACGTTGTCTACGGTGAGCAGACGTCGCGACAGCGGCGCCGCACGTCGCCGCACATCCAGACCGCCAGGGAGAATCCCGTCGGTGTGGCACCCCCGATACACACTCTCGAGCATCACCTTCCAGATCTTTCGCAACCCCTCGCGAATCTCGTCGTCGGAACGCCAGGCTTGCTCGTTCGTCCAAACGACGTCAGCGATCGAGCAGCTCCGCTCGGCGCAATGAGCACCGAGTTCATCGGGAGTCTGAGAAGGGTGAGGCAGTGCAACGAAACCCACAGCACCAAGCACTTCGTCTTCACCGACAACAAATCCCCCGCCGACTGAGTAGTACGACGAAGAGAGCACTCGTTCATCGACGAACGCACGGCAGGTGAGTCCATTGGCGTGACCGGGGAGCCGCTCATCAATGTGGAATACGATGTCGGTTGCCATGTCGAAGTCGACGTCAGCAGCGATGCCATCGAGTGCCGACAGTTTCTTTGCTGCCGCAAGGTCGCGCACAAAACTTGGGATGCCGTCAACCGGTACCGTCTCGGGTTCGTAACCCAGCAATGCAAGAGCGATGGCCTGGTCGGTCGCGTGGCCTTGGCCAGTCAGGGCAAGCGACCCATAGAGGTGGACCTCAACGTGACCGATGGCCGCGAGGCCACCGTCGGCGTTCAGTTCGTCGGCAAGTTCGGTAAGCCATCGCTGGACTGCGCGCCACGGCCCCAGCGTGTGCGAGCTCGAAGGGCCGACGCCGATCTTCAACATGTCAAACACGCTCAGCGATTCCATAACGCCACCTCGCTATCAGAGGGCTTGACACACAGCGACTGCACGGCAAGAAACTACCCGCACGGCCGTTCCACCCCGTTGAAATCAAACAACCACCGTCAGAGATCAAGCTCTGACAACCAGCCTGACAACTTTATGTTTGTACCCTTCCACCATGTCCTCCAACACGCCATCCGTTACGCCAGACCTTGAGGCCATTCACGCGCGTTACCTTGAAGAGCGCGACAAGCGCATCCGACCCGACGGCAACGAGCAGTACCTCGAGCCAACAGGCAAATACGCCCACTTTCTAGACGACCCGCATACCGAGCGTGTTGAACGTGAGCCGCTCTTCGACGAGGTCACGGTTGCGTTTATCGGCGGTGGCTTCGCTGGGCTGCTCACCGGAGCAAAGCTGCGACAGGCCGGGATCAACGATGTGCGCATCATCGAGAAAGGTGGCGACTTCGGCGGCACGTGGTACTGGAACCGCTACCCCGGTGCACAGTGCGACACTGCCGCATTCATCTACCTCCCGCTCCTGGAAGAAACCGGTCACATGCCGACCGAAAAGTACACCCATGCCCCCGAGATACTGCAGCACTGCAGGAACATCGGGGCCCAGTTTGATCTATATGACCAGGCACTGTTCAGCACCGAAGTCACAGGGTTGGAGTGGGACGATGCAGCGAAGCGATGGATTATCCAGACCGACCGTGGCGACAAGATGCTTGCGAAGTACGTTGCCATGGGAACCGGCCCGTTGCACCGCCCAAAACTCCCTGGAATCGACGGCATCAACGACTTCGACGGGCATGCGTTCCACACCAGCCGCTGGGACTACGAGTACACCGGTGGCGACCCGAGCGGTGCCCGCATGAAGAACCTGGCCGACAAGCGAGTCGGCATCATCGGCACTGGCGCCACGGCCGTGCAGTGCGTGCCACACCTCGCCCGAGCGTGTGGTGAGCTGTTCGTGTTCCAACGCACCCCCTCCTCGATCGACATCCGGGACAACAAGGCGACCGATCCTGAATGGTTCCAGACCCTCGAGCCAGGTTGGCAGACGAAATGGCTGGAGAACTTCACCACGTTGCAGACAGGCGGCTTTACCGATGAAGACTTGGTAATGGACGGCTGGACCGACATCAGCCAGCGCATCCGCGACAAGCTACTTTCGTCACCCGAGCCCAACCTCTCCCCCGAAGGCATGCTGCAGGCGTACCACGACAGCGATGACGAAAAAATGGTCGAAGTTCGTGCTCGGGTCGATCAGGTCGTCGAAGATGAGATGACAGCCGAAAAGTTGAAGCCGTGGTATCGCCAGTTGTGCAAACGACCGTGTTTCCACGACCAGTACCTTCAGGCGTTCAACGAGCCCAACACACACCTCATCGACACAGACGGCAAAGGTGTCGAGCGCATTGATGCCACCGGCGTTTGGGTTAACGGCGAGCACTACGAACTTGACTGCCTGATCTTCGCGTCAGGCTTCGAAGTCGGTACCTCCTTTGAACGTCGGTCAGGATTCGAGACCGCCGGCCGAGGTGGTCTGACGCTGTCGGAGTACTGGGAAGATGGAATGCGCACGTTGCACGGAATGAACGTGCACGGTTTCCCGAACGCCTTCGTCGTCGGACCCACGCAAGCGGCGAACCTGATCTCCAACATTCCTCACAACCTCGTCGAGGCCGGCGAAACCATTGCCACCATCGTCGCCCACGCGGAGTCCATCGAGGCCGCCGAAGTGGAAGTCACTCGAGAAGCTGAAGACACGTGGGTCGCGTTACTCGAAGCGGGTGGCCGCACCTTCGGTGGCGATCCGACGTGCACGCCCGGCTACTACAACAACGAAGGCCGCGAGATCAGCCCCTCGCAGCTGCGCAACACGCTGGGATACCCCGCTGGCCCAGTCGCGTATTTCGAGTACATCAAAACGTGGCGCACAACTGGCGACTTCGAGGGCCTCACCTTCTCGTAACAGAACGATTTCTGTCCTCAGGTTTCGTCGTGATCGACGTGGACGCTGCCTGTCACCACCCGTCGCCGTGAGCCCATTCGGGATCCTCTGGCAATCAAACTCCAGCGGACGCCACGATTGCGCGGCCGGGGTGTCAGACTTGGACTATGGCCAAGATCACGATCGCTGGTGGAGGAATCGGCGGGTTGGTGGCGGCGATGTGCCTTCACGATGCCGGCCATGACGTCAATCTCTATGAATCGGTGATTGAGCCGACTGAACTTGGCGTCGGCATCAACGTGCTCCCCCATTCGGTGCGAGTACTCGACGAGCTCGGTTTGCTACCCGAGCTTGACAGGAACGCCGTTCGCACAGGAGCTTTAATGTTTCTGTCACGCGACGGCACCCGCATCTGGACCGAACCTCGGGGTCTTGATGCTGGCAACCCGTGGCCACAGTTCTCGATCCATCGCGGTCGACTTCAGACGCTTCTGTGGAACGCCGCAGCGAGTCGACTCGGACCAGAGAGACTGCACACTGGGTTTCGGCTGACTCACTTCGAACAATCGACCGACTTGGTCACGGCCAACTTCACCGAGCGACCGGGCAACCGCAACGTCATCGTCGAATCCGACGCTCTAGTTGGCGCCGACGGGATCCACTCGGTGGCACGCAAGCAACTACACCCGAACGACGGGCTCCCGCATCCGAGTGGGTTGGTTCTATGGCGAGGTGCCGTGCGGGCTCCAGCGTTCCTTGATGGTCGCACGATGTTCATGGCAGGCGACGACAGTCAGAAAGCGGTCGTCTACCCGATCACGCCGCCCGATGTTGACGGTATCGCACTGATCAACTGGGTCGCCGAGCGACCCCAGGACGTTGACATGGCAACTGTCAGTTGGAATCGAGAGGTCGACGTCGCCGGAGTAGCTCGATACTTCGAAGACTGGGACTACGGCTGGCTTAGCATCGGGGCGCTCATTGCGTCCAGTGACGCCGCCTACGAATTCCCGATGGTCGACAGGCATCCCGTTGAGCAGTGGTCATTCGGCCGTGTGACGCTCCTTGGCGATGCTGCTCATCCGATGCGACCAAACGGCAGCAACGGGTCGAGCCAGGCAATCCTTGACGGCGAAGCCATCGCCCACGCTCTCTCCAGACATGATGACGTCATCGCCGCGCTGCACGAATACGAAACCGCACGACTCGAACCCACTGCCAAGCTGACCTTCGCCAACCGCCAGGCCGGACCCGAACGCGTGATGCAATGGGTTGCCGATCGATGCGATGGTACATGCGCGACATCGCACGATCGGGCCCACGCGTGTATCGACACCGCCGAACTCGAACGCGAAGCAAACGCATACAAACAGCTCGCTGGATTCGACCTCGCCACACTCCAGTCGATGAGCGTAGGGCAGTGAAGAAGTTCGTCTTCCACGGCCTGGATCGGCCGGACAGCACTGCGTTGCGCGCCGCCACGCTGCCTGCGCACGCGGACTATCAACATCACCGCGGCAACCCTGTCGGCGGTCCACTCCTCGATGCCATCGGGACATCGCGTGGGACGCTGATCATCTTCGAGGCGCCCGATCTCGCGACCGCCCAAGCAATCATCGCCGACGATCCCTTCGTCATCGCCGGACTCTTCGCAACGGCCAGCGTGTACGAATTCCGAGCGGTCGACTGGCCAGGCTGAAGGACTGTTGCTCTTGTCTCAAGTGCGGCTCAGTTCTGACATCGGGACCGGTGTTGAGCTCAACGCCCCTGAGCTACTGAAGTGAGCAAGTAGGGGGGTGCGACCCCCTCCCTGGTGGTCCTGCCGGGTAGGTCTACGGGGTTACGAAAGATACGAAAGAAGTCCCCAAGAACTGCACAAACATTCACCACGGCACCTATCACGGCATCTGGGGGATTGGCGCTGTGGACAGGGATTCGACCCCGGAAATTTCGCCAGAAAAACCCTGAATTGTGCCAATCCCCCGCATCTGCCACGGAGCTTTTCTGTGAGCCTGTGTGCCAGCGTCGGGTAAACTGGTATCACCAAAACGCAGGGGCCGTCGTCCGAAAGGGCAGCGGCTTCTGTGCTGTCTGGGCACAGAACCAGTCACGCACACGTCATCCCTGACGGGCTGACATCGGCCCCTGCGGGGCCTCCCGATGGCTACGCCATCGACCAAAACGCAGAGGCCGTCGTCCTCAGGGCAACGACTTCTGTGCTCAGGTTTCGTCATGAGCAACCTCGACGCTGCTGGCAACTACGGACCCGCTAACTAGAGCTGCTACCGAGCCATCCCATACCGCTCGACCTACTTCCGGGTTCGGTGACGCTGGGGCGTCACTTATCGGAGGGTTGCTGCCGTAATTCCCGGGTGGCGCTGACCAAGATCAGTAGGGAGATGATCAGTTGGGGAAGATATTCGGCCCATGATGAGACATAACCCCGTGCGTCGCCATAAAAGGCGTGGCCGACGAATACGAGCAGCATGACGCCGCCAACAGATGCGGCGAGCTTTGCGAAATCTCGCCCCTTTGCGATGAGGCCAATCGCAATCATGATTCCGGCAATCCCCAGAATCTTGTATCCATTCAAACGCTCGTAAGTGATGGCGATTTCCGGTGCCGGTTTTCCCCAGGCCTCTCCGGCAGCGGTTTCGGCAAAGAATCCCATAACGAGGCCTCCACCAACCGCAGTTGCGATTGTGCCAAGCCAGTACCAGAACTTTAAGTTCAGAATCTTATCCATACATGGCAGCGTAGACCGGATCAGTTCCTCATTCGGGTTTCGGTTGACCCAGATTTGGTCGATTGAGTGGTTGTCCCGAGTGACTGATCACATGGCGGACTGTGCCGGTCCGAGCCGCTACCGCAGTTAAAAATTCGAGATTCTTTGAGAACATTTAGGGTCGCACTGAAAACGCGCAGGGGGTGGCACTAAAACTCTTGCCTCCTACTGTCGGCTTAGTCGTTGGCAGTGTTCGCGACGTAGATCGTGCTGGCGGTCGCGCGGCCTGTGTACACGTTCTCGAACGTGACGGTGTGTGCTTCGGCTGAGGCGAACGACCCGCGTAGTACCTCGACGAACTCGTCATCGACGCCGGCATCCGACCAGAGCGCAAACACACCGCCCGGCACCAACTGTTCTTGAAGCCGGGCCAGCCCAGTGGGTCGGTAGAGACCCGCGTGACTTGGATCGAGCAGATGCCGGGGTGAGTGATCGATGTCAACCAGGATCGCATCGAGCTGACCCGGACCACCTGGAGCCAAGGGTTCTCGCGTGCGCACCAGCTCGAAGAAGTTGCCATGCACCAGCGTCGTTCGAGGGTCAGTGGTGAGCTCCGCGCCGAGTGGGGTGCGGTGGCCTTCGTGCCATCCGATCACCGCGGCGAGGGTGTCGACGACATACATCGACGCCACCCGCTCGTCGGCCAACGCCTCAACGGCGGTGTATCCGAGGCCCAATCCGCCGATGGCGATGTTGAGATTGTCGCCAACTGTGGCGGCCAATCCGAGCGATGCCAACGCCCGCTCACCAGTCGTGAACAAACTCGACATCAAGAACTCGTCACCGAGAATGACCTCCCAAACATCGAGCTCCAGCTCCGGTTCCCAGCGGCGCCGGAGGCTGATGTCGCCCATCGGTGTCGGTTCGCGCCCGAGTTCTTCGAAGAGTTTGCTCATCGGGCCACCCTCTCAGAGTCGAGCCGAGATGCCCGAATTTCGCGTCGCAGGAGCGCGGCAAGCGCCGAGCCGACGAACAGCGCCGCAGCGCCGGTCAGCCACAGCCACCGATAGCCGCCGGCATCGACGATGACCCCACCGAGTGCCGGACCAGCAGCTGCTCCGATGAACACACCGATCTGGGTGATCCCCGTTGCCGCGCCGGGTGCCGACGGATTGTTCCTGATGACCGAGAGGTTGAACAGGCCGGGCCACGCCCAACCGAACGCGAATGCTGGGATCGACGCCAGGAGGTAGGTGATCGGCACGTCGACCGCCAGCACCAACGCCCCCAGGCCGCCGACGAAGTACAGCAGGATCAGTCGCTGTATTGGCAGCATTCCGGACTTGTCAACCCGCCAGCCCTGATACAGACGACTGGCAATCCCGGTCGCCGAACCAAAACTGAGCACCAGACCGGCGACGCCGGGCGAAATTCCCGACTCCTCAGCACCACTCGTGATGAACCCGACCATCGCTCCCGCATGCATCGCGCCGAGGAATCCGACGGCGGCATACAACGCCAGGAGTGACGTCCGCATGTCGGGTCTCGCTGCCTTGCCACTCGACGACCTCGTCGGGATGGCAACGTCCGCTCGATCCGGCGGCAACAGAACCATGACGACGAGTGCAAGCACGCCCGCTCCCGCATATGCCCACTCCCAACCAACCGTCAGCGCCACCGCTGGAACGGCCACTCCGCCGACGAGCGCGGCTGCCGGCATCCCCGACTGCTTCACTGCGAACGCGAATCCGAGCCGCTGTGGATCGACGTGCGAAGCGAGCAGCAAGTTGGCGGATGGCTGATTCAACGCATTGGCTGCCCCAGCGACTGCCAACAGCAGTGCCAGCGCGAGCACGGAATCGGCAAACATTGAAATCGCAACCACCGCCGATGCAGTCGTCGCCAATCCGGCGCGAAATCCACGCTGTGGTCCGAGACGCTGCGCGAGCCGACCCATCGGGGCCGAAAGCAACGCAGCAACAGCGAACGAGACGCCCATCGACAGGCCAATCGCCGTTGCGGTGATGTCGAGATCGTCACGCAGCTGCACACCGACTGCACCGGTGAGGAAGACCGGCAACGCGCTGCACATCGTGCCCACCGCCACGATCATCCATGCTCGTCGCTCGCGGATCGCCGTCGAAGCGATCGATGGGTCCTGCACAAGAGCACCGTACCGGCGGACGCGAGACAGGTCAGCCGGCTGAACGTTGACGCAGCACGGACTGACCCATTCGTCGCTCAAAGCGGCGACGTGATCGCCAGGTGGTCTGCGGTACGCGAGCATGGGACATGAGCGACGTGATCGACTTCTCTTCTGGCAACTTCGTCCACCTCGGACTCGACGCCGCCACCCTGCCCCTCCCAACCCATACCGGCGACATGGAGTGGTACGCCGAGTACGAACAGTCGCACGGCGACGATGGCTTCGAGGGCCGGCTCGTTTCGATGCACACGTTCACCGAGACGTGGGACACCTGGGAGATGCACCCCAACGGCAGTGAACTGGTGCTCTGCATCAATGGGTCGGTGGCGCTGACGCAGGAGGCGATCGACGGGACGATCAACACGGCGACCATCTCGGCCGGTCAAGCAGTCGTCAATGGCCCCGGCGTGTGGCACACCGCCGACATCGTCGACGGACCGACCACCGTCGTCTTCATCACTGCCGGAGTCGGTACGCAGATGCGCGATCGCTGAGTCTGACTGACCAAGACTCGACGGGGCCGTCGGCCGTCAGACCGGAACAATCGTCATCGACTGGCTGGCTGTCGCGAGCAGTTGGCCACGTTCGCTCCACATCAGACAGCTGCTGTGAGCGAATCCGTTTCCCATGAACTCAACGCGGTTGTCACACAGCACCCAATCGGTGTCGTCCGGGGCTGGATCGGCGAATCGGATCGTGTTGTCCAGACTTGAAAGGTTAGTCACTCGGCCCGCAGCGTTACCGATGACCGACGGGCTGTAGTCGGCAATGATCGCCAGCGCTGCCGCATCGACACGGACCTCAGGCATGCGGACCCAGACCAGTGATCGATGATCACCGGTCGGCTCCCCGACGCCGGAGAAGCCGAACATACCGCGCGCCATCTTCACTTCGACGTGGTCATGCAGTGACGGGTAGTCGAACTCACGCTCAGGGTCGACCGACACAGATGGAGCCGCCGCATCCGGGTACTGCTCCCAGACACCACGCAGTTGTTCGGGTCGTTGCCCCGTTGCCCCCAGCACGGTAAGCACATCGTCGCCTTCGAATGTGCCGTACATACGACACTGCGTCACCGTGCGTCCGACGGCGGGACTCGTCACGTTCAGCCGCATCTCCGACGGGTTGTACATCGTGGCGATGTATTGCGCCGTTGCCCAGACCGCAGGCTGGCCGGTCTCGATTTCCATGGCAGCGATTCCAATAGCAAGTCCAATTCCACCGAATAGCGAGCCGCGCCCGCCACCAACCGCTCGGTCGGTAATCGGCACCGCCCACTGGCCGTCCCCGTAGTCCACCATTCCGAGAAACTCCGCCGTCGACATCCCACCCATCGTCGGCAAGCTAGCCCGAAGACTGAATCTGACCCAGACCGGACTCGTTGCGCGACGCACAGCTGGGCCAGGCTGTCCATGATGGTTGAAGCGAATGAGACAAACATCGACGCTGCCGTGCGTGATGCTGACCTGCGAGTCCTGGTGATGTGTCTCTTTCAGATCACCGGAGACCGTAAGTGGCTCGCCGAGCCGTACTTGCCGCAACGCGACGTTCGACTCATTGCACCCGAAGACGCTGGTTTTTCAGACGAGATCGCCGAACAGATCTGGGACGCAGCGATCGCCGAGCACGACACGACGCCAGTGATCTCTGACCCCGGTGACGAATTAATGGTTGAGATGATGAGCGCCTGTCTCGGCGAGCCCGTCGCCGCCGAGTACGCCCCGATGATGCGCGAGGAAATGGGATTTGTGTCGCGCGACATTGAATGGCCCAAGGGCGCAGCGCAGCCCAGTGTCCTGGTGGTCGGCGCTGGAGCGAGCGGCATCATCATGGGCGCACGGCTCAATCGAATGGGTCTCAACTACGACATCGTCGAACGTGGGGCCAGCGTGGGCGGAGTGTGGCGAGATAACCGTTATCCCGGCGCTGGTGTCGACACCCCGAATCATGCGTACTCGTTCTCGTTCACCCGACCCCACCGCTGGTCTCGTTTCTTCTCGCCGCAGGCCGACCTCGAGGCCTACCTACAACAGGCCGCCGATGACTGTGACGTGACACGCCACGTGCAGTTCGAGACCAGTCTCACCGGAGCGCAGTGGGACGAAGACACCCAGGAGTGGCGAGTCGAACTCGAGACTCCAAGCGGTAGCGAGTCGCGGTCATACCAAATACTGATCAGCGCAATCGGCCAGCTCAACGTGCCTAAGCCCCCACCGGTGCCTGGGACCGACAGCTTCGAGGGCCCATGCTTTCATTCGTCGCATTGGCCCGACGGTCTTGATCTCACAGGAAAACGTGTCGCCGTGATCGGAACGGGTGCGTCATCGATGCAGATCGTTCCGGCAATCGCGGATCAGGTCGCGGAGCTGACCGTGTATCAACGCACGGCGCAGTGGGCTCGACCGATCCCCCGCTATCACGAACCAATTCCCGAGGGCTCGCAGCGGCTGTTCGAGCACTTGCCGTTCTATGCATCGTGGTTCCGCTTCGTCATGCTGTGGCGGTACGGCGACGGTCTCCTCCCGCTCCTGCGGAAAGATCCAGACTGGGAACATCCACACTCCATTAATCGAGCTAACGAACGTCACCGCCAACAGATGGCCGATCATCTTCTGACAGAGCTCGACGGACGCGCCGACCTTGTGGAGAAATGTATGCCCAGTTACCCGCCCTACGGTAAGCGCATCTTGCTCGACAACGGTTGGTTCGCCACTATTCGCAAGCCGAATGTTGAACTCGTCGTCGACTCGGCCGATCATGTCGACGCGACTGGTGTCGTCGCCGACGGGCAGCATCGCGAGCATGACATCGTCGTGCTCGCGAACGGCTTCGAAGTGTTCCAAGGGGCCAGCCGGCTAGGTCTCCGTGGTCGCAACGGCGTCGACCTGGCAGAGCTATGGGCCAACGATGACCCCAAGGCCTATCTCGGCATCACCGTGGCCGACTTCCCAAACTTCTTCATCATGCAGGGCCCCACCACTGGCCTTGGACACGGCGGCAGTGCGATTTTCCAAGCCGAGTGTCATGCCCGCCACATCAGCGCATGCGTGGCCGCAATGTCAGCAGCAGACGGACGAACCATTGAGGTCCGCGAGCAACCAATGGTCAACTACACCGATGCCTTCGACGCAGAGCATGAGCATCTGATCTGGAGCACCGACGGGCTTCGCAACTGGTATCGCAACGACGCCGGCCGAGTCGTGGTGATCATGCCGTGGCGGCTCGTCGATTACTGGTCAATGACTCACGATCCCGACCTCAACCATTACTCAATCACTTCGTGACCGCCCCACCTGATCACGTCTCCGTCGCACCCTCTCCGAGTTTCATCGCACTGGTCAGCGTTCTCCTCCAAGCGGGCTCACTGCATTGAGCCAGGCCACGAGGCGGCAAACCTCGGACCGACCTGCGAGTGGAGTTCGCTCAGACAACGGCAGGCCTGGCACCATAACGTCCTTATGACGATGACTTTCCAGGACGCCTGCGCAGCCGTGTGCGCGCCCGGCTCAATGTTCGAAATACAAGAGACCGAAGTATTCGGCCGCCCAAGCAAGGTGTTTGCCGGCACCCCACCGAACATTCGAACGCTGTTCGCGCTTGCTGCGGGACGTACAGACGAATTCATCATCTTCGAAGATGAGCGTTGGACGATGCCAAGCGTTCTCGAACTGATTGGCCAGATCGGCCACGCGCTCAGGAACGACCTCGGCGTCAAGAAGGGCGACCGCGTTGCCATTGCTATGCGCAACTATCCCGAGTGGATCGCTGCGTTTGCCGCAATCACCTCCGTCGGCGCCGTCGCCGTGCCAATGAATGCTTGGTGGGTGACCGAGGAAATGGTCTTTGCTCTCAATGACTCCGGATCGGAGGTCGTTATCGCCGACGACGAGCGCCTCGGTCGAATGCAGGCTGCTGCGCCTGGTGAGATCAACGCGACCATCGTTGTCGTCCGCCCCCAGGGCACGTTGCCGGACAGTGTGCTTTCGCTCGACGACCTGCTCACGCCCGGCGCCACGTTGCCCGATGTCGACATCGGCCCTGACGAGGACATGACGATTCTGTACACCTCAGGTACCACGGGACGGCCGAAAGGTGCTGTATCGACACACCGGGCCGTGCTCAGTGCATTGCTTGCATTCGCCGCACGAGCGGCTGTCGGGAACCTACGCGAGCCGGAGGACCCAGCCTCGGTTGAGGAAGGCGGCGCTCCGCAGACAGCATTCATGCTGTGTGTGCCGCTGTTCCATGTGACGGGTCTCGTACCAGTGATGCTCGGATCGTTCGTCAGCGGCGCCAAGCTCGTCATGACGTACAAGTGGGAACCAAATCGTGCGCTTGAATTAATCGAAAATGAACGAGTCACCAACTTCGTTGGTGTTCCCACGATGAGCTGGGATCTCCTCGAAGCAGAGACGTTTGCCGAACGCAACACATCCAGCCTTCGTTCAGTTGGTGGGGGCGGCGCGCCGATGCCGCCCGAGCTGGTGAAGCGCATCGAAGATGAGTTTCAGCGCGGCCGGCCCGGCCTCGGCTACGGGATGACTGAGACAAATGCCTACGGACCCCAAAATGCAGGCGATGACTTCATCAACAATCCAAAGTCAACTGGTCGGCCCGTGCCGATCATGGATCTCCGGGTCACCGATCCGGAGGGCAACGAGCTGGCTCTCGGGGAAACAGGGGAGATCTGGTTCCGCAGTCCGTCACTCATTCGTGGCTATTGGAACCGACCAGAGGCAACCGCCGAAACGCTTGTCGACGGCTGGCTGCGGTCGGGCGACATCGGCCACCTTGATGCCGAGGGTTTTGTTTACATCAGCGACCGGGCGAAGGACATGATCTTGCGTGGTGGCGAGAACATCTACTGCGCTGAAGTGGAAGCGACAATCTACGAACATCCGGCGGTATACGAAGCGGCTGTGTATGGCGTTCCCGATGAGCGACTCGGTGAGGAGCTGGCCTGCCACGTCATGGTCAAACCAGGTCAGACACTGGAGGTGGGTGAGCTGCAACAGTTCATCGGTTCGCACCTCGCCAAGTTCAAGGTGCCGACCCGGGTCTCGATCGTGCAAGAGTCTCTGCCGCGCAACGCCAGTGGCAAAATTCTCAAGCGAGAGCTTCGAGACGCAGCTATCGCTACCGGCTCTTGACCGCTGCGCCTCCATGTTGATGTCGAGCTGGTGGTGACGCGCTCGCGGTGATGGGAGAATGGTGTTGCCAGGGTGCTGGAATCAAAGTGAAGCTGGTGGCCTCCGGAGGAGGCGTGTGTGATTGAGGGTCACAGCGCGCCAGCGTCGAGTGCTGCAAGCACCTCGGTGGCGCGATCGCGAACAGCGTCGATGTCGCTCAGCCGACGCAAACCGGCGAGCTGCTGAGCCATTCGGTGATTGTTCGAAAACTCCTCCGCATTGCGAGCAAGAAAGTCCCAGTACAGCGTTGTGAACGGACAGGCGTCATCGCCTGTGCGCTGCTTCGGATCGAATCGGCATCCACGACAGGAGTCGCTCATTTTATTGATGTACGCACCGCCTGATGCGTAGGGCTTTGTCGCCATCAATCCGCCATCGGCGTACAGTGCCATCCCAATCACATTCGGCAACATCACCCACTCGGCACCGTCAACGAAGCTCGCCCACATCCATTCGGTCATCGCCCACGGCTCCACCCCAGCCGTAAGCGCAAGATTGCCAAACACCATCAGACGCTCAATGTGATGGGCGTACCCATGTGCATCAAGATGGTCGACAGCACTGGATACGCATGCCATCTCGGTCGCCGCCTGGCCGCTGAAAGCCGGCGGAACGGGTCGAGTTGCCTCAAGATAGTTGCGAGACCGATAGTCGGGCATCCAGCGCCAGTAGACGCACCAAACGTACTCGCGCCACCCCAGCACTTGGCGAATGAACCCCTCGACCGAATTGATCGGCAAGTCTCGCTCACGGAACGCCGCCTCAGCGGCCTCAACCACCTCGGTTGGGTGCAGCAGTCCAAGATTCATGCATGACGACAACACCGAGTGCGCAAGCTTCCACTCGTCAGCGAGCATGGCGTCCTCGTGTGGGCCAAACGGCGCAAGGCCAGTGTCTATGAATTCGTTCAACCGTATGATTGCTTGCTGGCGAGTCACCGGCCAAGTGCCGTCCGCACCGCTACCCCACACGTCATCGCCGAGCGATTCAACGAAATTGCTAACCTCGGCGTCAATATCGTCTGATTCAAAGCGAGTGATCGCCGGCCACGAACGTCCGTCCTTCGGGGGTCTCTCACGGTTGTCGTGATCAAAGTTCCACTTTCCGCCGATGGGCGCGACGCCGTCCATAAGGACTCCGAACCGCTCGCGCTGCCAACGGTAGAAATCCTCCATCTTGAAGCGCTTGCGGCCCTCAGCCCACTCTTCGAACTCAATGTAGTGACAGAAGAACTGGTCGTTCGGCAGCGTTTCAACGCGCTCGCTTGCCCCTAAGCGTCCAAGCAGCGCTGTCACGTCCCAGCTCATTGGCTCCATCACAAGTAGCCGATCGACGTCGAATTCGGCGCAATGCTCGCGATATCCCTGCACGAAGCTCGGAGCGCGCCGCAGGTCGACATCAAACCCCTCATCGCGGAGGTCCTGTGCGAAATGCCGCATCGCAGAGAGCACAAGATGTAGCCGCTGCCGATGCCATCGCTTCGACGTGACTTTCAGTTCACTTTCGACGAGCAGGACGCGACAATCGCCTGCCTCTCGATCGCGTAAGGCCCCGATGCGCCGATGTAACTGATCGCCGAACACCCAGACAGTCGGCAGTCGGCCGCTCACGAGAATGCACTGCTCGGTAGTTCATTCACGCCAGCTTCGAGCGCGTCACAAATTACGGTGGCAACGTGAGCTGGGGGCATCCCTTCAGCCATCTTGGGTGATACGCCTTCGATTGGGTGATCGGCAAGACCGGTTTCCGTGTGCCCTGGACGAGCGTCTATCACCCGGACCTTTGTTCGTCGCGCCTCACGACTAAAAGCCTCATCGAACGATCGAACTGCCGCCTTAGAAGCACCGTACGCTGCCATTCCCGGGAGATTCTGTTCAGCAATGACGCCAGAGATATTGACGATCGCACCCCGTGGTTCGATCCGTCCAATCGCCGCACTGGCCAACATGATTGGCACGAAGGTGTTAGTCAGGAACAGCTCCTCCATGGCATCGATTGATAGGTCGGCCACATTCCCGAACGCCACCACCCCGACAGCGTTTATCACAACATCGAGCCGGCCTGCGTGAGCAATGGCGAACTCGACTGCATCAGCGCACGCATCGGGCAAGCGTAAATCGAGTGTCACCCGCTGCGCGTCCACCGGCACGGCGGCAAGACGGTCGTTGTCTCGCGCAGCGAGCGTGAGGGTGGCTCCGCGCCGGGCCAATTCGACGGCCAGAGCCGTTCCAAGTCCGCCGGAGGCGCCGGCGACGAGCACCGATTGGCCCAAGAGAGGGTGCTGTGAAACCACGGCTTAGAGTCTGCCACGGTCTGATTCGGGTTGGCAGATCGTGCGCCCTGTCAGGCATGTTAAACCGCAAGCGTCAGCTGGTGAATCTCGGCATTGCCATCCCACCGGCTTACGCCGCAGCACAATGAGATCTGAACCGTTGCTTCGACGGCATCGTGCAACACTGGGGTGCATGACTGCAGAATCCATGACTCCCTACGAGGCCATCGTGTCCAAACGTGACCTTCGGATGTACACCGCTGAATCCATCGCCGATGAATCAATGGCGCGGATTCTCCAGGCCGGACGTATGGCAGGCAGCGCCAAGAACATCGAAGCAAACCGCCTGATCGTGATCACCGACCAGGCGGTTCAAAACGCGCTCGTCAATGCCGGCGACTTTGCATCGTGGATTGGGAGCTCAGCGACAATCATCGGATTTGCCTCGCCTGCCAGCGAGCTCCGTCTGTTCGACGTTGGACGCCAAGCGCAGAACATGATGATTGCTGCGCACGCCGAAGGCATCGGCAGCTGTCCAGTGACGCTAGGACATGCCGATGTTGCGCGAGACGCTGTCGGCCTGCCGAACGATTGGATGATGCCAATGGTGATCACGCTGGGCTACCCCGTCGCGAACCATCCCGACAGCCCGCTGAAGCGGCAACGCGTTTCGCTTGATGATCTCGTCCGCCACGACCACTGGAGCTGACGCTCGGACCAGTAAGTCTTGCGTGGTCAGACGTTCTTGGGAAGCTCGGAGAACGGAAGCACCTTGTCGTTGTTTGGCTCCTTGGGTAGCCCGAGGACTCGCTCACCGATGATATTTTTTTGGATCTGGTCGGTGCCACCGTAGATCGGTGGGGCCTGGGCATAGAGAGCCTGACCGGTGACGATACCGAGCAGTGGATTGCCCGTCGCAGCGTTGAGAGAGTCACGTTGCTCGGATGTGTAAGCGTGGAGTGTCCCTGCGACGCCCAGAATGCTAAGCCCGAGATCGCGCGACAGCCGGACGACGTCGCTCATCATCAGCTTCGAAATGTTGGCCATGCCGGGAATGTCCTTGCCGGCGTTCCGCATACCCTTTAGTCGCTGGGCATTCAGCCCGCCGACGACGTTGAGCGAGTGAAGCCGCATCAGCTCCTGACGAACGATTGGATCATCGATTCTGCCTGCGTTTCTAGCAAAGTCGATCAGAAGCGTCTGATTCAGACGGTTGACCGCCCGCCGATCGGTCCTCTTTTTACCTGACTTCTTTGTTCCGGATGTGCTCTTCGCCGGGACCAGATCTCCTGCGCGCCGCTCGAGCTGCCCGGCAATTGTGCCGGGTTGCGCCCCGGCTGCGCCTCCAGAACCACCGGCTCCAAGCCCGGCTCGCTCCGCTTGCAAGGTCGTGTTCGTCGCAGCCCAGCCATTGTTAACGTCACCGACTACCCCACCGACCGGGACGCGAGCATCGGTGAGGAACACCTCGTTGAACATGGCGTGCCCGGTCATCTCGAGGAGCGGGCGGATCTCCACACCGGGTTGATGCATATCGATGGCCATCCAACTGATGCCCTGATGCTTCGGCGCGTCCACGTTGGTCCGAGCAATGAGCATGCCCATGTCGGCGGTGTGCCCTAGTGAGGTCCACACCTTCTGGCCGTTGACGATCCACTCGTCGCCGTCGCGCTCGGCACGAGTCGTGAGGCCAGCCAGATCGGATCCGGCGCCGGGCTCGCTGAAGAGCTGACACCAGGCCTGCCGTCCAGTGACGATGTCACGAATGTAGGTCTCAATCTGTTCAGGTGTGCCATGTGTGGCAATAGTCGGGGCTGCAAGCAGGAGCCCCAGTCCACTCGGTGGGCCAAGTGCACCGAACGCTCCTATCTCGCGCATCACCGCTACCGAGTCGGCGCGGGACAGGCCAAGACCAAACGCCTCGGCGGGCAGAACAGGCGCTGCCCACCCTGAAGTACCAAGCAACTGCCACCATTGCGCAACGGTGAGGTCAGGGTCCCAGTTCTTTGCCAACCAGTCTCGCACTGCGGTGATCGGGTTGGTTCGAATGAGGCGATGGGGTTCGGTGATCGTCATCGTATGTCCTTCTCGGTATCAGCGGCCTGATATTTCATGGCTATCTGGCTCGTCAGCGCTGCGGAATCGCGTGAATGACGGACACAGAGAACGTGGTGGTTGCCTTGTGGCGGATGGCGGCTAGCTCGCGATATTCGGGCGAGTTCCACCATTCCATCAGTACTTTCTCAGAGGGGAACTGAATGATGACCGTCCGTCCGGCCTCGCGCTCACCTTCCAGCACGGTCACGTTGTCGTCAAAGGTGATGAAGTTCGCACCGTATGGCTTGAGTACAGGGAAGAATCCCTTCTCATAATTGTGATAGCCCTCGCTGTCAGTGACGGTGAAGTGGGCGATGAAATGAACGGGACTGGCGTCGGACATGACTGCTCCTGCTGGTAGTTCGACTTGATTCGAGTCCCCAGTGTCGCAGAATCACAATCGCTAGCATTAGTTGATGCAACAGAGGTCCAATGGTGTGACGCCATCCGACTATTCGGTGAACAGCCTGCTAACCGGGCAGATAGAGGTTGCTGGCGCCGCACCGATGGCGAAGTCGCCAACGTGAGTGACGGTCAGGGCTCTCCGGCGCCTACACACTCGCACACCATCGGTTCCGGACCCCATCCTCAGCCTTGGCCAACCGAGCCGCACTTTGATCCCGAGCTGCTCGCCAGCGGCGATCATCGCAACGTGGTGGACCGATATCGCTACTGGAAGGTCGCGGCAATCGTCGATGATCTTGACCTGCGCCGCCATGGCCTGCACGTCGCTATCGAAAACTGGGAACACGACTTCAACATTGGGACCGTTGTGCGCAATGCAAACGCATTTCTTGCGTCCACCGTGCACATCATCGGACCACATCGCTGGGACCGTCGTGGGGCGATGTCAACCCACCGCTACCAACACCTCCATCACCACGCAACCATCAGCGCTTTCGCAGGCTGGGCTGCTGAGCAGTCAGTCCCGATCATTGCCATCGACAACATCGAGGGGTCGGTGCCTATCGAGCGAACGTCGCTGCCACGCGAGTGTGTGCTGCTGTTCGGCCAGGAGGGTCCCGGATTGTCGGCGGAGGCAAATGCTGCGGCGAGCATGATGTGTGCAATTACACAGTTCGGGTCGACCAGGTCACTCAACGCCGGAGTCGCGTCTGGCATTGCCATGTACGAGTGGGTACGGCAGCACGTGCCGCAGGCCTGACTTGGTTTAGCGAACAGTCCTAGCGGTTCTCAGTGGCACGCACCGGCGTCCAGAGCACCGGTCCCAACGCGCGAAACATCCGCTGACCTCACGTGCACGGGCCCAATCATGAAGTTCGTAGATCAACAACAAGTCAAATGAATACTGGGCCGACACGGCCGCCTCTTATCACCGTTTGCTGCGTCTTGATCAGAGATCGCTGCGACATCTGCGCGATTCCAACTGTTGTCCCCACGTATCCAAAACCTCAGCATGCGTAAGTTTTCGATGCCATTCGCAACAATCGTTCCACACTGCAGTCTTGGATTCACTGAGCCAAGCAGTGTTGCGACGTCAACATTTGGCGCTTGGTGTATCGACCGCCGAGCCCAAACAGTCGAGGAGATAATGTGCGAGTCTCACTGGTATGGCTCAGCAAGTGTTCAGCGTTCAATCTGCCCTGTCGGTGCGCGAAGCATTCGACCGATGTATCGACCTCCAGCGTGTCAACGAGTGGGATCGAGGCGTCACCAACCCACGCCGCACAAGCGGTGAGGGCCAGGCGGTCGGCTCGACCTATGAGGTCACTGTTACCGGTTTCGACGGTCAGCCGGCGACCGTGGTGTACACGTTGCTTGAAGTTGAAGCACCCCACCGGTTCGTGATGGAGGGAATCAACGACAGCTTCCGCGCCTACGACGTCCTGACCTTCACCCTAAACAAGGGGGGTTGCGAGCTGCACTACGACGCAAAGCTCGAACTTCTCGGGTCGCCGCCGCCGATCGCCGATGACGATCTCGATTCGCTCTTCTCCCGAGTTGCTGCCGTTCCACAGCAGGGCCTTTCCAGCTTCCTTAACCCGTGAGGAAGTTGCCTGGGAGGTGCATCGTTGTCGTCTCTGGTCGAACGGCCGGAGTATTCAGCCAAGCGCTAGCTGCAGCTGGTTGACTCCTCACGTAGGTTCCGGCTCGACCAGTCAGTGAAATAGCTGCGGGCCCTAGACAATCAAACTCACCGGCCATGTCGCGCGGGCAGACGTCGTGCTCATCACAGTCTCTTGTACTGCGATCGAAGCTGTTTCGGCTGCATTCCAAGGATCGTCGACGCCCTTACTTCCATGCGTCTGGAGCGTCCGGCCTTGAGTTAAGTGCACCGCGCCGGTGCGTCGTATCCTCGGATCTGTCGACGTTGCTGCCCCACGCCTAGACCGGTGCCCACAGGCTGCACGTTTGCAATTGATGGCGGTCCGCTGCTCCGCAGCGTCGTTGATTCGCTCAGTGGCCCAGCTGTCCAAGTGACCCCGTCTAAATGCCTGTACGGGGTGCGTTGCGCTCTAGCAGCCCACCTCGCCGAACGTCAGGCGCTGTAAGACATCGACGAAGCCTGAGTCGATTCGCTGGTCTTGCTCTGCTAGCTCTTCAACTTTCTTAGTTGCCACATGCGCGTGCTCTGCTGTTCACATGGGGCTTTAATGTCCAACGATCGCAGTGATATGCCCGAAGCCCCGGCTCTCAGCAGTGCCTGCACGAGAGATACGTTTTGATGATGGCTGCCAAACGGACACCAACCGGCACCGAGTTCCTGCGAACTCCAGACGAACGCTTCGAGCAACTTCCCGACTTCCCATACGAACCCAAGTACGTGAATATCGGCGGACTTCGCATGGCGTACATCGACGAGGGCCCGGCCGACGGACCCGTTCTGCTCTTAGTACACGGCGAGCCAACATGGAGCTACTTGTATCGACGGATGATTCCACCTTTGGTCAATGCCGGATTCCGGTGTGTGGTACCCGACTTGATTGGGTTCGGCCGATCAGACAAACCCGTCGAACGATCGGCGTACACCTATAACGGGCACGTGACCTGGTTCCGCCAATTCATTGACGAAATTGGACTAGCGACTGCAACGCTGTTCGCGCAGGACTGGGGTGGGCTGATTGGCCTTCGTGTCGTTGCTGACGAACCAGATCGCTTTGAGCGAGTAGCCATCGGCAACACTGCGCTTCCAGTCGGAACCTCCCTCGGCCCCGGCTTCGACATGTGGTTGGCGGCATCGCAAAACATGGCGTTTATGGACTGTGGCGCACTGATGCAGCGGGCAACTGCTGCTCGCAATCTCAGCGACGCTGAGGTGGCGGCGTACCGCGCTCCCTTCCCCGACGAAGCCCACATGGCTGGGGCTCGGGAGTTTCCGGCGTTGGTCCCGATCACGCCAGAGCACGGTGGCGTCGCTGAGAACATTGCGGCTTGGGAGATTTTCGAACGATGGGAAAAGCCGTTCCTAACCCTCGCATGTCCAGGCGATCCAGTTTTAGGGCAAATGCACCATGAATTCATCGAACGCGTGCCCGGGGCCTCGGGGCAGCCCCATCAGGAGTTTGCTCCCGGCGGCCACTTCATCCAAGATGACTGCGGCGAAAAGATTGCAGCGTCCCTCGTTTCATGGCTGTCGTGACCATGTCAGTTTCGGTCTACGACGAGGCGTTCACGTGGTACTCCGAGAATTGGAACCCAAGTCGCCCGATCGGCGAGTGGTGGGCGCTCCTCGCCGAGGCAGGCTGGTCTTTTCCTGCATGGCCTGAGGGGCGGGGGGGTCGCGGCCTCAGCCCGCGTGCCGCTAAGCAGGCCGAGCAGGCTCGATTGGATGCTGGCGCGTACGGTCCCCCCAAGGGTTTGTCAACGTTTCTTGTGGCCCCGACGCTGTTGACCTACGCCACCTCTGAGCAACTCGACCGATTTATGCCCGGCATTGTGCGCGGCACCGACACCTGGTGCCAGTTGTTCTCTGAACCGGGAGCCGGAAGCGACCTGGCTAGCTTGTCGACGCGTGCCGTCCGCGATGGCGACGAGTGGACCATCACTGGCCAAAAAGTGTGGAACTCGGGTGCTCAGAATGCGGCATTCGGCATTTTGATGGCGAGGACCGATCCGAGTCGACCCAAACACAAAGGCATTTCTTTCTTTCTAATCGACATGACTCAAGAGGCCGTTGACGTCCGGCCGCTTCGCGAAATGACCGGCGACATCGCCTTCAATGAAGTGTTCCTCTCCGACGCTCGTGTCGCCAACGACGACCTGCTCGGCGAGCAGGGCGAAGGCTGGCGAATCGGCATGACGACGCTGTCACATGAACGCGACCCTGATAACTCTGGGTCCGGTATTGGATTCGATTTCGCAGGCGCCGATCTGAATCGCACTGCTGGCGAGCATGCAGCGGCGGTCGACGGAGACGTCGACGGCTTTGGATTAGCCATGAGCGGCGGGGCGAATCGGCTCCTTGAGGACATCCTAAATGAGTTCGATGTTTCAGCGGACCCGGTTCGGAGACAAAGAATAAGGCAGTTGGCCGAACTTCGTCTGACATCTCGTTGGTCAACAGCGCGATCAGTGGCAGCAGTAAAAGCGGGCGGTCAGCCGGGTCCCGAAGTCTCAACACTCAAGGTCATTGGCGCGGAGGTGTCACGCCGGACACGCGACCTCGGACTTGAAGCGATGGGGCCTGAGGGCATGTTATGGGGAGACGACGCACCAACTGGCGGACAGTTCCATGCGTACTGCATGTTCACTCCGGCGATGTCAATTGCCGGCGGCAGCGACGAGGTCAACCGGAACATCATCGGTGAGCGCGTGCTGGGGCTGCCTCGCGAGCCCGGTGAGTCCGAACAACGCCAACGACCGTGGTCCGAGCTTCCTCGCAACTGAGTGCTCCGCAACCCGAACCCGATCAAATGGAACACACGGTGACCATCTCCGTCGGTAACCGATGTGGCAATTCCGACGATGACCGAGACTGGACGCATCTCAAGCGAATCTTCATCGACGACGTCACGTTCGACATGACCGACCGTTCTGTTCCGATCTGCGAAAGACTCACCGACATTCGACGCTTCACGGATAGAGAAGGCAGGCCCCGAAAGATTCTCTCAACGAGGAAAATCTTCGTCAGTGATGCTGATGCTGGCGTTCAGCTTGACTTCCGGATCGTCGGCGACAGCGGTCGTAGCGCCGGCGGCGGCTTTCAGGCATGCATCGACTGCGTCGCCAAAATCGGAGCCAACATAGACATCGACTTCGCCTACACCAAGGACTGGACAGAACATGGCCGACAACACCTGGCAACACATCAGTATTGAGCGTCTAAAAAACCGCGTCGCTCGGATCACTCTCGCTCGACCTGAGGCGGCGAACGCGCAAAATTATCGGATGCTCAGCGAGCTAAACGAGGCCTTCGACGAAGCTGCTCGCGACGACGAGGTCCGGGTGATCATCCTTGCCGCTGATGGCAAACACTTTTCCGCCGGCCACGATCTGCGCGCAGACGCTGACATGTCCGATATCGACCCGGTCGGCACCTGGTGCTGTTTCGATGCCGAAGGCGCTGAGGGCTACATGGCCAAAGAGGCCGAGATGTACGTCGGGTTGTGCTGGCGGTGGCGAAACATCCCGAAGCCAACAATCGCCCAAGTTCACGGCAAAGTCATCGCTGGCGGTCTGATGCTCATGTGGCCGATGGACCTTGTTGTGTGTAGCGACGACGCTACCTTCTCAGACCCGGTCGTCGCCTTTGGTGTCAATGGCCATGAGTACTTTACGCACCCCTTCGAGGCGGGCGCCCGCCTGGCCAAGGAGATGTTGTTCACCGGTCGCTCGATCACCGCGGACGAGGCACTCCGGTGCGGCATGGTCAACACAGTCGTCACACGCGACGACCTTGAGTCAACGACGTTGGCGATGGCCGAGCGGATTGCTCAACGTCCAATGATCGGCCTCACCCTCGCCAAGCAGAGCGTCAACAACACCCTCGACCAGATGGGAATGTACACCTCAATCCAGTCGGCATTCGCTTTGCACCACGTGGGCCACAATCACAACGCGCGAGTCCATGGCACGATCGTTGACCCTTCTGGCGCACAGGTCATCCGCGACGAAGCCTGAGCGCTGGTAGGAGCAGGAACGGTAGCGCCGTAGGCCGCGTCGTCATGAGGCGACTGAGTTACCTAGGTTCAGCCAATAACCGAACGCTTGCCCGCCGAGTCCCTCGCCGCCGTCCCAGGGCGGCGCTCCCAAACCATCGAGTTGGCGGCGGAGGTCGAACAGCGCGGCTTTTCTGGTTTGTACTGTCAGAGCTTCGGCGATGCGATGGGGCTGTGTCTCTCGATAGCTCATGCAACCAACACCATTGGGTTCGGCACATCGATTCAGCCGATCTATCTGCAACATCCGGTAGCACTTGCGACGTCAGCGAGTTACCTCCACGAGGTCGCTGACAAGCGATTCAGACTCGGTATCGGCGTCACCCACGGCCCAGTGATCGAACGTCTCGGCGTCGAGACCGGCAAACCGCTGACCGACATGCGCAAGTACGTAACGACCATGCGAAAAGCCGCCGAGCAGATGGGTGGGATGCCCGACGTCGTGCTTGCCGCCCTGCACGACAAGATGGTGGGGCTTTCAGTAGAGGTCGGTGATGGCGCTGTCTGGGCCAATGCGTCGCGAAGTCGGATGAGACATTCACTTGACCTCGTCCCTGATGATCGACGCTCTTCAGACTTCTGGGTCGGCAATATGATCCCGACAGTTATCGACGACGACATAGAAGCTGCGGGCGCGAAATCGCAGAACATTGCAGGGTTATGTCGCGCTGCCGAACTATCGCAACTACTGGATTGACGCCGGATACGAGGCTGAACTGGAGGCAGTCGCTACCGCTCTGGCTACACGAGACAAGGATGCCGTTTTCGCGGCGATGAGCGACTCTTGGCTTGAAGACTGCACGCTCTCGGGTTCAGCCAATCGCGTTCGCGAAGGCATTGAGGCCTGGTTTGACGCCGGCGTCTCTGCACCAATTTTGGTCCCGTCATCGACCTCGGGTGGCCAGATCAAAGCATTCGCTGAGCTTTTCAACACATTCCGCTGAGGCCCACTTTCAAAGAATCACTGACTCAGATCTGGAGGCCCGTTGTGGCGCCGCCATCGGCGAGAATGTTCGCTCCCGTCACAAAGCTGGCTCGGTTACTGACAAGAAACGCGACCACGTTGGCAATTTCTTCGGGTGTTCCCAAACGACGAAAGGGATTTTGCTTGAGGGTTGCGTCCCAGAGTTTGCCGCCTTCTTTGCGAGCATCGTCCCAGACCCCTCCGGGGAACAGAATGTCACCAGGAGAAACGACATTTACCCGGATGCCTCGCCGCGCCACCTCGAATGCGAGCGATTTCACCATGCTGACCGTTGCTGCTTTGACTGCCGCGTACGCAGCGATCCTTGGTGCTCCGGTGCTGGCTGCACGCGAGCCGATACACACCAAGTTGGCACCCGCGTGATCTTCCATCTTGCCAAGCGCAGCGCGGAGGAGTTCATCGGTTCGCACCAGGTCGACATTGACCGATGCGCTCCAATCGGGTCCCGCCATTGCGGAGACGTTCGAGACGACGATGTCGAGCCCACCCATCTGCTCGGCCGCCCACTCAACGAGCGCAGTCGGGTCCCCCTCAACAGCCATGTCGGTGACACGATGATGGACCGTACCAAATGCCGACAGCTCAGCTGAAGCGGTTGCGAGGCCATCCGCATTGCGGGCGCAGATCGTCACAACCGCACCCTCTCCAAGGAGCGCTTGCGTGACACCACGGCCGATGCCCTTACTTCCACCCGTGACAAGAATGCGTTTACCGGAGAGTCCAAGGTCCATCTCGCTAACGTAGGCGGGCGCCCTGGCGGTAGCGCCGTCGGACCAACCTTGACTTCACCGCTGGCTTATCGCTGGTGACCGGCAGGGCGGCATCTGTCAAATCGATTGCGCAAGTGTAGAAACGAGCGATTGTGTGATGTCGTCTCGACGGTTCAGGACTTCGCCATCTACAAAAGTCACCGATCTCCGCTACGACCCGGTATCAGGCCCCGGAACGGCGCGTTGGCGTGAAGCGGACGTTGAGGTGCTTGACGCCGGTGACCAACGGAATTCCTGCGACGTCAAGTGGTACAGCGTCGCCCACCACTTCGATGTCGGGGAGACGGGTGAATAAGTCGCGAAAGACCACCGCAAGTTCGCGTCGCGCCAAGTTGGCACCAAGACAGAAGTGCGGACCGGGGCCACCAAAACCGAGGTGGGGGTTTGGACTACGCAGCACGTCAAACCGCTCAGGATCCTCGAAGACCTTCGGGTCGCGATTGCCTGCGCCGTACAACATCACGACCTTGTCGCCCGTCACAAAATCGTGGCCCGACATCGTCAGATCGTTGGTCACAGTGCGGCGCATGAAAGTGACTGGCGACGCATAGCGAACGATTTCCTCGACTGCGGTTGGTGTGACACCTTCAACGTCGTGTTGCCAGATAGCGCGCTGTTCTGGGTGCTGTGCCAGAAGGTTCATGCCGTGACTGATCGCCGTCCGAGTCGTGTCGTTACCGGCAACTGCAAGCAGGATGAAGAACGGCGCAACCTCTTCGGGGGCGAGCATCTCACCATCGAGATCATTGTGAACGAGCTTCGATGTCAAATCGTCGGTGGGGCTCTTCCGACGCTCGTCAGCGAGTTCGTTCATCAGTTCGGTCAGCTGGATTCCAGCACCAAAAATAGCCATCATTGGGTCGCCGTCACCGATGAACTCAGGATCGCCACCACTAAGAATCACATTCGTCGCGTTGAGCACGGTGTCGAACTCGCTGCGCGGGATCCCCATCATGTCGCAAATAACGAGTAGCGGAAATGGTTGCGAGAGTGCCTTGACGAGGTCAACCTCGCCCTGCTCACAAAATCCGTCGATCACCTCACGCGAAATTGTCTCAACCGAATCGAGCACTGTTGCAAGGTCCGTTGGAGTGAATGTCTTAGCAACGATGGCGCGCTGACGCTGGTGGCGCGGGTTATCCATGTTGATAAACGACCCGAAGAATTCGAGTGCTTCTGGCGGTAAGTCCACGACCGAAATTGCACCCTGAGCAGAACTGAACTCCTTGGCGTTCTTGCTGATCTGGACGATTTCGTCAAATCGAGTGACGGCGAAAAATCGTTCTTCCTCACCAGTCATTTCATTGACGAACTGAACCTCGCTGAAGGGTCCGGATTCGCGGATCGCGATCATCTCCTGCATTCGATCGTCAAGAGGCTGCGTCCAGAAAGACGGTTCAATCAAGCGGGAGGTCATGGAACGATCGTAGAACGCGAACCCAGGCTGTTCTCGCACCGTGACAATTCACCGGTAAACCAACCAGCTGGCGTGGACACCCACACGAGATACCAGCCGAAACCACCGACGCTTGATTGCGTCCGTATCATCCAGTTTGATGGGCCGTGAGTGGATCGATGAACCCTTTCCACCGCCACTAGAACCTCTGGTATCTCGACAGCGGCGACTGGCTGGCAACCGCCCGTTCGACCCGCGACGGGTACCGTTTTATTACGGGTGGGTTGTAGTGGTCGCAGGCACGATCGGAGCGATCGCCTCAGTACCCGGCCAGACCGCCGGTGTCAGTGTCTTCACCGACGACCTCATCTCGACAACTGGGCTCACCCGGTTGCAGTTGGCGATTGCCTACCTCGTCGGCACCGGAATGAGCGGCCTCTTCCTTGGAGCCGGCGGTCGAGCGATTGACCGGCACGGATCGCGGGTGGTTGCTTTCGCCGCAACGCTCGGCCTTTCGGCGACCCTCGTCGCATTGAGCGCAATTAGGCCGCTGAGTACCCCCATCGGTCTCGTTGTTATGTCCGTCGGATTTGGCTGTCTGCGATTCAGCGGACAGGGCCTGCTCACGCTTGCCTCGCGCACGATGGTCGCTCAGTGGTTCGACCGCCGGAGAGGGCTCGTGACTGCCGCATCTAGCGCTGTCGTGGGCTTCGCTATCGCTGCTTGCCCTGCGCTTTTCCTCATGCTGATCGATATCGACGGCTTCCGTACGGCGTGGCGAATCATGGCGCTCACTTTGGTTGTGGTCGTCGGCTCGATCATCATCACCTTCTACCGAGTCAGTCCCGAGGCCGCCGGGATCAAAATTGACGGGCAGAACCGCACCGCCATCGCCGACGGACCCGAGCCCGGTGCATCCACAGCAGAACAGACGTTGCCGATCTTGGGGACCGAGCACGACGCCACCCGGGCACAGGCCCTCCGTGACGTCCGGTTTTGGGCGCTGACGATTCCGGTTGCAGCGCTCTCCTCGACCGCAACTGCCGTCACGTTCCACATTGTGGACCTCGGTGCAGAACTCGGGCTCACCGACAGCGAGATCGTGCGCATCTTTGTCCCTATCGCCTTCGTTAGCGTGCCCGTCACGCTGCTCACGGGTTGGATGACTGATCGCGTCACGCCGCTGGTTATCGCAGCCGCAATGTCGCTCACCCAGTTGGTGATGTACCCGACAATTGGGTTTCTTGACACTTGGTGGGGCGCAGTTGCGGCCGTGATCACGTGGGGCGCCGCACAAGGCTGCTTTTCATCGCTCACCTCGGCAGCTATCCCTAAGGTGTTCGGACGCCGGCACCTAGGGGCGATCTCTGGTATTCAAATGAGCGCAATGGTCATCGGAAGCGCAATCGGACCAGCGTTTTTCGCACTCGTGCAGTCGGTGACCGGTGACTACCGGGCTGCTCTATGGCTGTCGACGGTTGTCCCGGCCGTTGCGTTGGTGTTGTCGATCGCCGGGCTCCGCCACGACCGGCAGGTAACTGCGTAGCGCTGGTCAGCCCGCAGTGGAGACCGACCCGCCACCGAAAACGTCGAAGGCTCGGAAACTCAACGTTTCCGAGCCTTCTCGTTGGTGGCGGGGGCAGGATTTGAACCTGCGACCTTCGGGTTATGAGCCCGACGAGCTACCGAACTGCTCCACCCCGCGGCGAACAGAAAGATAAGAGTACGCCAACAAGACGACGTTGACAACCAAGCTCCGCAGGACGATTGCGACGTCCCGGCGTACGCGCAGTGGGGGTGGTCCGCTCCGACTCTCCGCAATCGCTCCTGACCGCATCGCCAGCGCTGCCAGCCGGTACGTTGCTCCGGTGAAACCTCTAGAAACAGCAGCGTCGACTGGAAACACCGATGTCGGTCGAGGGCTGCTTGGCGCTGGTGTCGCCGTCTGTGCCTGGTCCGTCGGCACCATTCTCGCCAAGGGAATCGAAATGGGCGGCCTCGCTCTCGGCGCCTATCGTTTCTGGATCTTCGGCATCGGGTTGGTCATCTGGATGCAGGTCAGGGGCATGCCGTTCAGCGCACAGGTCATGCGCAAGTCAATGTGGGGCGGCCTCGCCCTCGGTGCTGACATTGCTCTGTTCTTCACCGCTGTCAAAGAGACAAGCATTGTCAACGCGACGATTATTGGTTCGCTGCAGCCGATCCTTGTCGGCATCATCGCCGCAAAATTTTTCGGTGAAAGGATCCGCAAGCAAGATGCGCTTTGGTCATTGGTTGCCTTGGCCGGCGTCTTCGTCATCGTTGCTTCATCTGCTGACAACGAGGTCACCAGTCTCCGCGGCGATCTCCTAGCCGCCGCCGCAATGTTTTCCTGGGGCGGGTACTTCATCGCATCAAAGCAGTCGAAGAAAGACATGTCGCCCACCGAGTTCACCGCAGGCACGTCACTCTGGACCGCAATTATCTGCACACCACTTGGCTTCGCTTTCGGCCAGGACATGTCGATTCCGTCCGCCAAGAATCTCGGCCTCCTCCTCGTCATGATCGCCGTTTCCGGCATTATCGGCCACTCGTTGATGAACTGGTCACTCGTCCGCATACCGTTGTGGGTTGGCTCGACGTTCACTCTCCTGATACCCGTCTTCTCAGCGCTCCTCGCTTGGATCTTCTTTGACGAAGAACTCCTTGCGATCCAGGCCGCCGCGATGGCGGTCGTACTCGGTTCGCTCGCCGTGATCGTACGCGGCCAGTCGAGTCCGAGAAACACTGCGCTCCCCGCCAAACAGTCGACTTCATCGTAATTTGTAGCCCGCAAAAGCGACCATGATCGCCACCACCGAAATCGCTTGTCACCTCGTCGCAGCCAACGGTGCCACGTCGCGCACAGTGATCTCAGTTGTGCACTGCCGGGTACTGTCAGGCTGCAATTCAGCGAGGTCCTTCAGCTTCAGTCTTAAGACCGAGTCCGTGCCAACCATGTTGACCAATGTCGCCATCGCTGAGATCAAGATCTGATTCCTCAGCAAGGGTTTCCGCGCTCGACGCTTCAACAGCGGCGTGTCCAGGATCTGCGCCAACTCGCCGTTCGTGCTCCACTTCACCAGCTTTCACGCCAACAACATCGGTGAGTTCCAGCCTGATCGCGCGCTGCCGGCTGGACTTGATGTTGTGCACTACGCCTAACGCGTGACGGTCCACCTGCTGGGACACTGATCGGCACGACATTGACCGTTGGCTTTGCTCAGCGCCTGCTGCAACAATCGTCACGGCGCCTGGCCCTTTAACAGCAGGTCGAAAGTGTCTCGCTCGCATGGCATCAACGAACTGCACGCTTCGACATCTACCGATTCCGACGACTGCGATCTCGTCTGGATGGGTTTCACACTGCACGCTGCCATGCAGACCAACGAGTTCATCCTCCCGCTCTGAGCTGCGACCCCTTGTCCACTCAAAAGGTCGTCTATAAAGATCATGAGGTCACAGACGCCGCCCGAACCGCCGATCTGGTTGCATCTTGAGTTGTCTAACTCATGACGGGAACCGATTTCATTGCTTCGGCGATGTCTGCGTCTGAGAGGTCGTAATCAACCATTTCGCCTGACAGGTACTTGTCGTAGCTCGTCAGATCAAGGTGGCCGTGGCCGCAGAGAGCCGTCAAAATGACCTTCTCCTCGCCGGTTTCCTTGCATTCCAATGCCTCGCGAATCGCTGCCGCGATGGCGTGCGTCGGCTCAGGAGCGGGAACGATGCCTTCTGTCCGAGCGAATTCAATCGCTGCCGCGAAGCACTCGGTCTGTGGAATCGAGATCGCCTCGACCAACCCCTCGTTGTAGAGGTGCGAGACGAGCGGCGCCATCCCGTGATAGCGGAGACCACCGGCGTGGATCGGCTCGGGAACGAAGCTATGCCCCAGCGTATGCATCTTCATCAGCGGCGTCATCCCGGCCGAGTCACCGAAGTCGTAGCGGTATTCGCCCTTTGTCAGTGTCGGACACGCAGCCGGTTCGACACAGCGGATGGTCGGGTTCATGTTGCCAGCAAGCTTCTCGCGTAAGAACGGGAACGACAGGCCACCGAAGTTCGAGCCGCCGCCCGTGCAGCCGACAAGCACGTCAGGCGCCTCGTCGACCTTGGCGAGCTGCCGCAGCGCTTCCTCGCCGATGATCGTCTGGTGCATCAGCACGTGGTTGAGCACCGACCCGAGGGCGTAGCGTGCGTTTGGATCCTCGACGCACATCGCCACGGCCTCGGAGATCGCAATACCCAAAGATCCGTTGTGGTCGGGGTTCTCACTAAGTAACTGGCGGCCAAACTCGGTCAGCTCAGACGGGCTGGAATGAAGCGTGGCGCCCCAAATTTCCATCATTGTCTTGCGGCCCGGCTTGGCCTTATAGGACGCAGCCACCTGCCAAACCTCACATTCCATGCCGTACTGGGCCGTGGCGAATGCCAAGGCACTCCCCCACTGGCCCGCACCGGTCTCGGTAGTGAGCTTCGTGATGCCTTCCATGTGGTTGTAATACGCCTGAGGCACCGAAGTGTTGGGCTTGTGCGAGCCAGCTGGGCTACCACCTTCGTACTTGTAGTAAATCCGTGCCGGAGTGTCCAGCATCTCCTCGAGTCGTTTGGCGCGAAACAAAGGGCTCGGTCGCCAGATCTTGTAGACGTCAAGCACCTCGCCAGGAATGTCGATGTAGCGCTCAGACGACACCTCTTGTTCGATGAGTGCCATCGGGAACAGCGGAGCAAAGTCCTCAGGGCCTGCAGGCTCATGTGTACCTGGGTGCAGCGCCGGTGGCGGGGGCGTCGGGAGGTCCGCAACGAGGTTGTACCACTGCGTCGGTATTTCGGATTCGTCGAGAAGGATCTTCTTGGGAGTCACTTTTCCGGCCATGACCAGACCGTAGTCAGCTAGATTCAGCTATCTGCCATGGGACTCTTTCGAAAAAAGACTGACACCCCCGACCAACTCGAGGTCCTGCGTTTAGAAATAGCTTCTTTACGCAAGCGGCTCGATCATGCCGATCAGCAGAAGGCTCAGCTTCTCGCGAGAATCGAGAACGTCGATGAAACAAGCACGGCATTGCGTGGCCGCGTCGAGTCAGCCGACCAAATCAACGCCGTGCTGCATCAGCGCATTGACTCGCTTGATTCCGCCAACGCTCAACTCGGCCAGCGCGTCGGCTCTGTCGACGGCGAAGTCATTCGCGTGCGCAACGACGTGGCGGCCGTGAACCAACAACTCCAGAGCGCTAACACCCTCGAAGCCAAAGTTCAGTCACTAACGGAGCGGCTCAACTCGACACCAGTCCTGCCTCCCCTCCGAGCCGCGCTGCCACCACCGGATGGACGCGTCGAAGAACTCCTTCGCCAGGTCGCGGCGCTGTCTGACACCGTCACCGCTCAAGGCAAGACTCCTGTCGTCGACCCGGCAGAAATCAGTGCACTTGCGGAACGACTCGATGCTATGTCAGCCGATCTCACCGCCCGCAAAGAGCAGGCCGACGACGCAATCGCTAAAGCCGACAGCACGCCCACCGAGGCCACGGTCGCTCCTGAAGACGTTGCAGTTATGCGCACTGAGATAGCAGAAATGGCCGAGAGCGTGGCCACTCTCGATCGACGAATGACGAACGTTTCGATGGAACTTGCCAACCAGCTGACCGAGCTGAGCAACGACCTTGAGGTTTTGCTCCTCGCAGCCGACAACGAGGGTGATGAGGCTGCAGTTGTCGGCCTCGCCATCGAAGCGGTCCAGGAGAGCACCGAACGGCTCGCCAGCGAGCAAGCGCGCTATCAGATTCAGTTTCGCCAAGATCTCGCCGAGCTCGCCGAACGTCTTCGCCGCCCGACACGCTGATCTTCGGTACGGCGCTGGCGAGCACCCAGCTCGGTTTTAGTTCTGGAGCTCAGCCTCGAGGATCACGATGGCTTCATCGAGCTGCCTGCGGCCCTCGTCGACCTTCGTCTGATACTCACCGAGGTTGCCGTCCGCAAGCGCTTCGTCGGCTTGACGGAACAGATCATCTGCGATCTGTAGCAGCTCGGCTGCGTCAGTCGGCACAACTGGGGCATCGTCATCGGCCGGCGATTCAGGGTCATCCGGCGTCGGCTCGACCAGTGAGCCGATGCTGTCACCAACATCGCCTTCGA
>Ga0213868_10000171_pt1 | contig 58540 bp, 57 predicted proteins | sample PICome_9_FD_160087 | JGI IMG/M metagenome (GOLD analysis project Ga0213868, IMG submission 160087) | Coastal seawater microbial communities near Pivers Island, North Carolina, United States - PICO127 | ecosystem: Environmental > Aquatic > Marine > Coastal | place: USA: North Carolina... | reverse complement strand
AATAGGTTAAGAAACATCTCATCGATTTATCGAATTCTCTTTGCCGCTTTTTTGGCAGTTTTTTGCCGCCTGTGATTGCCGCTTTGTCGGTATTGCGTCACCCGCCGGTAGCCCCCATACTCACCCCATGTTTAATCTTATAAATCTGTTGTTATCAGCTGGCCTCGCGACATGCTTGTCGGTCGGCGCCGCTGTGCCTGAGGGATCGGCAAAACAATCTGCGGAGACAGTTCGCGACAGTGTTGATAGCAAACATATGCTGGTATCCCAGACCCAGCGCTGGGTGGCCAGTGATCGACAGGTCGATCTGTCTGCCGTAGAAGTGGCGCCGTCCGACCGACGATTAATTATTCCCCAGTGCGATAGCCCATTTGAGTTTAGCTACCCTTTTGCCACCAGCCAGAAAACCCTGCGCGCCAGCTGCCCCGACAGTGGCTGGCAAATCTTTCTCGGCGTGAGCATCCACGAAACTAATAATGCACTGCGTTATACCGGCAGCTTTAATGTAGGCCATCAGCTGCAAGTCGACGATATCGAGTCGGTTAGCCTGAGCAGTCCAATAGCTGGTTTAGCCAATGCTGCGGCAGGTTTCAGCCTCAATGTCGCCGTGAGGTCCGGTGATCTGGTCATGCAGCGGCAACTCTCAACCACCGTTGAGGGCTTCCGACTAACTCGAGACGTTATCGCCGGCGAGACTCTCGACAGCAGTGCACTGGAAACCATCAGGCTCGCAAAAGAAAATCTAACCGGCAATCAGAGACTCTCAGCAGACAGACTGAATGGCGCACGAGCTGCACGGGATTTAAAGCGTGGCCGGTTGCTTCTCAGCTACGATATCAAGGAGCGAAATAAGGTGTTAATTACCCAGGCGAGTATTGCCAGGGGACAGGCCCTGAGTCGGGATAATGTTGCGATCAGCGAATTTTATGGCCGGTTGCCAGCCGATGCACTGAAAACCTATGCCAACACCAAGCATATGCAGGCGATTCGCAATCTGCCCGCAGGCAGTCTGGTAAGACTGTCCGACCTGACGCCAATCAATATTATTCGCAAAGGCGATAATGTCCAGCTCAGTGTAATCTCCGGAGCGCTGGAGATTACTGTGACTATGCTGGCACTGGAAAATGCGCGCCTGGATGAGCGAGTACTACTATTGAACTCGGAATCCGGTGAAGAGATTCAGGCCATTGCCACTGGTATCGGACGCGCGCGCGGTATCTAACTACAGAGTCCAATTCCTGGAATGGCGAAATAAGCTTTATTGAAAGCCTCTGGCAACAGTGAAATTTTTTTTAAATATTTTCCTATAGAAAAAATAACTGCTGCCGATATACTAAGAGACGAGAGTGATTCTCGGGGAAGAGACCCCGAAAGGATAATGAAATGACAGACGGTATTTCAAAACTTGGGCGCAGCGCGGTTGAAATGAACAGCCCCGCAGACAAGCTTAAGAACAACAAAACATCGAATGAAGCGACGGCTCAAAAAGCTGAAATGGCCAGCCCTGCCCCGGCAAATGACGAGGTTATTCTCAGTGAAACCGTAGAAAAAGCGATGGCAACGGGCGATTTTGATGCGGCCAAAGTTGCTGAAATCAAACAGGCGATCTCTGATGGCAACTACCCCCTAGATGAGCGACGTATCGCAGAAAGCTTTGTCGCGATTGAAAGAATGCTGGGCGGCAACTAGATCGGTCTGTCTTTTTATACTAAATATATTAAGTCTTTTTAGAATCCACTTGTATATCAGTGTAATTACTCAATCAATAAGCTGCTCCAGCCCAAAAAATACCCTTCCGTATTAAGCTGCTTAACAGTATGCTGGTATTATGAATGAACCAACCCTAGATCATCTCAACCAAACTGTCCATAAAGCGCAGGCACTTAAGCACTTGTTAGATAGTGAATTTACTGCGCTGAAAAAACAGGATCTTACTGCGTTTGAAGCCTTGCAGGCGCAAAAACTGGAAATCCTGCACTTTCTCTCCAGCGAGGAATTGCTGGAGAAAATCAAAGCACATACAGATGATCAGGACAAAGCTGCGGCAACCGTGGTGATATGGGATCAGGTAGTAGCATTGATGTCCGAGTGTCGCGACCTACACCGGCGCAATGAGATACTAATCAACCATAAGCTCGAAACCATCCGTGGCGCCCTGAAAACCATTCAATCTCCAGACCCCTTGAACAGCGTTGAAGTCTACGATCGCCTCGGGCAGCTGCGTCCCAACAGAAATCGCAATCGAATGGGCGATGCCTAAGCATCTCGCCTCGGGTCACGCTTACCTAATCTTTTCATCGCCTGGCTCCATCCCCTTTAGCCAGTAGACCCAAGAGAGAATCACCGACACGGCAACATAGAGGCTCTCAGGTATCTCATCGTTCACCTCAAGCTGACCCAACAGCCCGACAAGCTGAGGATCTTCGGCTATGTAGACCCCCTGCTTTTTGGCCTCTTCGATAATCAGCTCAGCGAGTTCACCCTGGCCTTTGGCAGTCATCACCGGCGCGGTGCGCTGACCATATTCCAGCGCCACAGCTCGACGCTGGGGTTTATATTGTTTCATGTGCTGACATCCACAACCTGGCCGCTGCCGCTGAGCCCATCACTGAGTGAAGGACGCGGTGCGCTGAGTACTTCCAGCTTGGTTAAATTAAGACCAAAACGGTTTAGTTCATATTCAAGCTCGCCGGCGGCGGCCTCAGCTCGCTGGGCGACATCGGCGAAGGGTGCCCACATTATCATCTCGATGCTGCTGGCCGATTTAAGGGTTGTCTTTAGCCACAACTTCCCGAGATTGGGTGATTCGGTATGCAGGTTGATAACCCATTCATCTGAACTGTCTGCACCGTTGTCGGGTTGACGGTAAAGCTCTACCTCAACCGGATTGGCATCCATAAACGGCAGCACAAAACTGTACTGATATTCTCTCGACTGCTGAGTTTGCAAACTTTCCAGCTGTTTGCTTTCAACCTCATCGATGGCGCTGTCCAGCTCTGCAGCAGCGGCACTCTGCGGAGGAATACTGCGCATTAAAATTCGCAGCAATTGTTTGATATCAGGACCCTGCTGCGGGACACCCGCCGCGATCAATGCCTCACCAAAAAGGCCAGAGTTAAGCAGGCCACGCCTGACGTCTTGGGGAGATAACTTTGCCATGGACAACAGCAGGCTAGCGTGGATCTGCTCAGCACCCCCGCGCTGTGACAGCAGTGCATCGAGACCACCCTGCTTAAACAGGCCCGCCAGTACTGAGGCCTGCTGGGGACGATGCATAAGACTGAGCAACCGTGGAGACTGGGCTAACGGATTATTGCTGGTGGCGGATCGGGCCAGAGGAATTAATACGCGCCCAAAGATACTTTGCTCGACCCTGAACTCGAGCTTGTCACCGGGATTAAATCGGCTGCTGCCGGGCCAATCCAACTCTCTGTTGTTAATCATCAGTTTCAGCAGGTCACCGCGGGCAGCGATAACCGCCTGAACAACCTGGCCGTCTTTAAGGCCCAAATCTTTGGCCGCCTGCTGGGTGAGTTGAATCGATGCCGAACCCTCGAGAAAAATTGGCGTCGGCCGTGCAGTTAAATTGATCAGCTCTGGTCCCAGCACTTTATATACCTGCCATCTGGTGGTGTTAGTAGGCTAGCAACCGAGCAGCGAGGGGTTGCCGCTATGGATATTTGATCCAGCTAAGTCGCTCATCGCGCTTGCTGTTCTTGCGTCCCGATTGTTCGACAAAAATAACGTTGTGTATATCCTTGGCGCCGGGAAGTCGAAGTCGCTTGTTAGCATACATCCAGTTGGGATTGCTGCGCTTAAAGGCATGGGGGTTGGCCTTGACCAGCGCCTGGCGCAATATCGCTTTTTTGACCGGCATATTGGGCAGCATTCGCTTAAGGATCATATCGACAGTATCACCGCGACGCGTGGTGTAATAGCCATCTTCACTTTTTACCTGCGCCAGCGCCGGCTGCAGACGTTGCACATCTTTCATCAACTGCGCTAAGGCACGCTCGGCATTTTGCGGCTCCGCGAGGCTGACACTGCTGAACAGCCCCAGAGCAACTGCTACTGCGACCAAGCGTCTGCCTTTTATACTTTGCGTTAATCTGTGCATTACTCTCTCTCCATCCGCCACTTAAAAATAGATTGCTACATAGTTTGAAAAGTTATTGCTAGACCGAGACTCTTCAGCTGCGCTGGGCCGATGCTGACCAGCAATCGGCATCAACATTGCAGAGTGTCGGTTGACCTCCTGTACCTCGGCGAGAACCAGCTTCTCAATATCATCGAGACTGGCACCCTCACCGGTAATCTGTGGTGTGCGACTTAGCAGAAACTGATCACCTATCTGCACGCCTGCAATCCTCCCACCATTGATCTTGAACTCTAGCCCTTGCTCGGGACTATCACTTTGTCTGCCACTCACTAACTGGCCTGAAAAGCTTCCATGGCGACCACTGTGGCTAACATGATAATAGCGCGGCAAGCACTGCAGTATGTCGTCCACTGCTGCGACAAAGCTTTGCGAAAGGGTCGACAATTCGCGTACAAATCGTCCGGGCAGATAAGACTTACTGTAACCACGATTCTGGCTTGGATAGTTAATCTTGCCGTTTTCAGCGAGTATAACCTTGCCCAGTAAGGGGTCAATTAAACGTAAATCCCAGGCCAGCGTCTTTGATGGCCAAGATTGTCTATCCGACAGAGCGGATATTTTTGCACCAGTCTCAAACAGCGCACCGGCACTTTGATTGCTGAGATACTGATTGATCTGTGCCCTGCTCGCCCGTCGCGGTAATGCTTCCCCGAGCGTGAGCTGTAGTTCAAAGGGTGGCTCAAGGTTATTGCTAGCAGCCATTTTTTGGTGATAACGGCTGGCAAATCTCTGCTGCTCAACCACTGCCCAGTTCGCCGAGTCAGAGAGCGCCGCGGCGACGCTGTGCTGTGATAGTGCCGCCACTTCACTCATATAATGGTCACCAAGGCGCGGATTCCCTTCACCATAATTAACAGTGACCAACACCTGGCGGCGCAGATCCGGCCGTGAAATCGCACATTCACTCGCTGCCATAATGGCATCGAGACTTACTGAAGTTATGCCGGACTCCTCCAGATAAGACAATACACGGACGCCACGCACCTGTGATTGACTGGTTACCAGAGATGATTCGTGCAATACACCGCGAGCATCGACATAGGCGCTGGAAGAAAGCTGCAGCTCAGATCCGAGACTGAGATCAATCAACGCCTGCTTGATCGCCTCAAGGCGTCGATCGGCCTCAGAGGCAGAGACCATTTCGGCAGCACAGAGCAGTGCGGCCATGGTCAAGCCAGTGCGACAGAGGCGCTGTAATGGAGATAAACTCATGATAGATAATCGCAGTAGATAGCTATCAGGCGCCGGGCCGGGTAATCATCTGCTCGAGATAGAGCGTACGTAAATCTTCAACAATATCGCGATCGAGGGACATGGTCACTTCATAGGTGTCCTCTCCCACCGGCGTTATGCTGACCAGGTGAGCGCCATAAATAACTCCCTGAACACGCGCGCGAAACGTGTCGTTTTCAACAACTAATTGGCCCACTGTGGTGTTGGCATCCAAATACTGGCCATAGACCTGCTCCATCAGGGATCTGTAGGCATCCAACTTGGAGGCCCGAATCGATAATATACGCTGCTGAGCCGGGTTGTCGTGTGGCTGAACGCTGATGACCGCATAACCGGTAGCAAGAATATTGCCCTTTTCACGCATCAGGGTATCAACCAGGGCGGCGTTATATTGATCCTCAGTCATCGTACAGCTGGCCAGCAGTACAAAAACACTGCTCAGAACGGTGATTTTCAAATTTTTTAAGACAGGTGCTTTCATGGTAATTCCTGCTACGGTCGAATCATAGAATAGCCGCCACTATAAATTGGACGGCAAATCAGCTCTGTCCGCGCTGCAAAGCTAATTTCTCTGTATCTCTACTATCGACAGTTAAACCTCTGCCTTTAGGCCGGTTGAACAAAAACCCAGCTATCTATTCTCAGCCCTCTTTACCAAACTGCCTGAACTCAACACCAGTGTCCCTGGCCTCACAGCGGTGCGTCTGCGGGAGCAGAGATATTGCTCTCCTCTATGGCACAGATATTGCTAAGTATGGGTATGGGAAAGAAATTAACTGTAATGCAAAAACCTAACTTGTTGTTTTTAAAGGGCTTTATTTAATGGCTAGCGCAATACTGTCAAACATACGACAGGACATGTCGAAAATCGAACTGTCATCACTGGGTGTTCCGGCACTGGTTTTGCTGATTATCTCAATGCTGATTCTGCCGCTACCGGCGTTTTTATTAGATTTTCTCTTTACCTTTAATATTATTATCGGACTGGTGATCATTATGGTCGCCATCAATAGCTCCAAGCCACTGGACTTCTCGTCTTTTCCGTCCATTCTGCTGCTCGCCACAATGCTGCGGCTGGGTCTCAATGTCGCCTCGACACGCCTGGTTCTGGTTAAAGGACACGAGGGATCGGATTCCGCAGGTAAGGTTATTGAGGCCTTCGGTGAGTTCGTTATTGCCGGCAACTATCTTGTTGGTTTTATTATCTTTTCCATTTTGATGATTATTAACTTTATCGTTGTCACCAAAGGTGCCGGACGAGTGTCCGAGGTTATTGCTCGCTTTACCCTGGATGCGATGCCCGGCAAGCAGATGGCTATCGATGCCGACCTCAATGCGGGCGTTATCGATCAGGAAACCGCAAAATTTCGCCGTGAAGAGATTTCCCAAGAGTCAGATTTTTTCGGCTCGATGGACGGTGCCTCAAAATTTGTTCGCGGCGACGCCATCGCCGGCTTGTTGATTTTGTTAATCAATATTATCGGCGGACTTATTATCGGCATCGGCCAGCACGACCTGAGCTTTTCCGAAGCCGGCCGCATCTATGTTCTGCTGACCATTGGTGATGGTTTGGTGGCGCAGATTCCATCACTTCTGTTATCTCTGGCCACAGCCATTATTGTCACCCGAGTGACCACGTCGGAGTCAATGTCTGAACAGGCTAAAACCCAGTTAAACAATCCAATGGCATTCTTCGTAGCCGCAGGTATTTTGATACTGCTTGGGCTAGTTCCTGGAATGCCTCATGTCATGTTTTTAAGTCTTGGCGCCGGCGCCGCAGTACTCGGATACTATCTCGGGCAAGATGCGCAGAAGCGAGAATTAAATGTAACCCTGGATGCTGCAGCATCAGAAAAGGAAAATGCCACTAAAGAAGAGTTGGGCTGGGACGATGTAGACCAGGTCGATCTTGTGGGTCTGGATATTGGCTATGGCTTGATCCCGCTGGTCAATCCAGATGCTGGCGGGCAGTTACTGTCCCGAGTCAAAGGGGTACGCAAAAAACTCTCGGCAGAACTCGGCTTCCTTATCCAGCCGATTCGTATCCGCGACAATCTTGATCTGGCACCTGATGTCTATCATATCGTGATGAACGGCGTGGTAAGGGGTAAGGGAGAAATCAAGGTCGGTCGTGAAATGGCGATCAATCCCGGACAGGTACATGGAGAGGTTGAAGGTATCGCGACCAAAGAGCCAGCCTTTGGCCTGGATGCGGTGTGGATCGACCCGAGTCAGCGTGACTATGCCCGAACGCTAGGCTACACCGTTGTGGACTCAGCAACAGCCATAGCAACCCACTTAAATACGCTGCTGCGAACCAATTCCGCTGAACTACTCAGCCACGATGAAACTCAGCAGCTGCTTGATAAAGTAGCCGCACGGGCGCCAAAGCTCGTGGAAGACCTGGTGCCGGACAAGTTATCACTGGCCACCATTACTAAAGTATTGCAAAACATTCTCGATGAAGCCGTCTCGGTAAGAGATATGCGCACCATCATTGAGGCACTCGCCACTGAAAGCGTGCGAACCCAGGATGCCGATGAGCTGACAGCAGCAGTGCGACCAAAGCTCGGACGCATGATTGTGCAGGGGCTGGTGGAGATCAATGACAATCTGCCAGTCATTACCCTGGAGCCCTCGCTCGAGCAAATGCTACACAACGTATTGCAGCAGAGCGCCGGCAACCAGAGCCTAGTCATCGAACCGAAGCTGGCCGAAGGCCTGTTAAAAGCATTGGCCGAAAATACCCAAGAAGTTGAGAACCAGGGACTTCCAGCTGTGCTGGTGGTCTCACCAGGCATTCGCCCCTGGCTGTCAAAAATTATTCGCCACCGCCTCGCCGATCTCACCGTCCTCTCCTACAGCGAGATTCCGGAAGATCAATCGGTGAAGGTCGTGGCAACCGTTAATATTGATGAAACAGATTAATACAAGGTAACTGAACAATGGAACTACAACGCATACTCGCCCGGGATACACGCAGCGCAATGGAGAAAGTATTTAACCTTCACGGTGAAGACGCCATGATTGTTGCCAACAACAAGGTCAAGGGTCAAACCGAGATCATTGTCGCTCTTGATCTGGTATCTGATGTCAAAGCGGCATTGAATAAACCCCCTGAAGCACCGGCCGCAGGCAGCAGTGAGGTCAGTTTTGATGACTTTATCGACGCACAGATAGCCGGCAAGCCCTTAGTAATGTCCAGCGAGCCGTTTAGCGATAGCGAGATTGTTTCAGAGCCTGCATCACAACCGCTGAAAAAGATAGCCTCACCAATCGCCGTGTCCGCCCGCAACTTCCTGACAGAGAGGCCACTGGACAAAGCCAGCAATGCATTAAACGCTGAGGAGCACAAGGAAGCTGCAGACCGGGAGTATTTAAAGGCACGGGAAATTGTCGACCTTGTGAAGCAGGAGCTCAGTTTGATGCGCAACGAATTCAAAATGGCTCAGCAGAAGGATTCCTGGACTGGCACCATGGCGGTTACCGAAGAGATGCGCCCCCTGATCGCAGCGTTCAATGAGACTGGCATGCCCCTCGGCCTGCGAGAATCTGTCGTCGAGGTGATCAACCAGAGCGACTCCATGCACGAAGCTATCGAAGAGATCACTGTCGCTATGGGTGATGCCATTGAATCTGTTGATTTACTTAATGGTATGCAGGGCGTTCATATTATCGCCGGCAATTCCGGATCGGGTAAAACCCTGATGGCGGGGCGTCTGGCAAAACAGATGGCTCAGCAGTACGGTGAAGATGAAGTGGTATTGATCAGCTACAACGATATTCGCATCGGCGCATGGTCGCAAACTCAGCTGATTGGCTCTCAGGCCGGCGTTGAAACCTTCCGCGCGACGTCGATTGATATGCTGACCCAGCTGATCGCTGAAGTCAGCGCTCGCAAGCTCACCATTATTGACACCTCTGGGGTCGACATTGAAACTCATATAGAAAAACTCAGCGCTGCACTGCCCGAGGCACAAAAGCACCTTGTCGTAGCTGCAGACGCATCGGAAGCATCGGCAAAACGTCAGTTGAGAGCGGATGGCCTGCTGTGGGACTCAGTAATGCTGTCGCGCTTTGAAGGTGAGGTTCACCCCTGGGCGGTCATATCTCTACTCCTAAACAACCCGACACCTGTCTCAGTGGCGGCGGTACTTCCCACTATTGCAGACAGTGCGATTCCGTTAACTGGTTTAACCCTTGCAGGACAGGCTCTATCGCAACTGCCACTGAATTTTTCCTGATCCCGCATTTCGTTTGACTAGGTATGGGTAATCGACGAAAATGAGTTTTCGAAGAAAAATTACAACTAAAAGCTGTGTTTCAAAACCAGCATCCAGCCCAATTGTTTACATCGATTTACCTGCACAGGGAGTTGTGTCAGTACGGCACATGAGCCGACTGTGCACCCGTGCTAACGCGTTAATCAATTTATAAAGAGTTGAAAAGACATTTATGGATAGACCGGCCACACAAATTATCGGCATTGCCAGCGGCAAAGGCGGCGTTGGGAAGACAACTGTCTCCATCAACCTTGCGATGAAACTTGCCTCGCGTGGCAAAAAAGTGATGATTTTTGACGCCGACCTGGGATTGGCCAATGCTCAGCTCGCACTGGGTATTCGAGCACCATTTAACCTAAGTCATGTCGTGTCCGGCGAGAAAAGCCTCAGCGAGATTATTGTTGAAGGGCCATCAGGTATCAAACTGGTTCCCGGAGCCACTGGCATTCAGCGTATGGCATCCCTCAGCCCACAAGAAACTGCCGGAATTATTCATGCTTTTTCAGAACTCGATGATGATATCGACTACCTGATTGTCGATGTCGCCGCCGGCCTCTCCGATTCGGTAATGGCCTTTATGGGGGCCTGTCAGTACAGAATCGTGGTCGTAAAAAATGAGCCCTACTCCATTGCCGATGCCTACAGCACCATCAAAGTGATGATGCAGGAACATAATCTCGATCGTATCTTTCTGGTGCCCAATGGCGTTGAATCGCAACGCGAAGGTCAGCGTCTCTTCACCAGCATTAACACCGTCATCCGAAATTTTCTCGACGGAGAGATTAAATATCTGCACTCGATCAGTGCCGACAGCATGGTGGTTCAGGCTACAAAGGCCTCGCAGCCACTGGTGACTTATTCGCCAGCCTCACTTGCTGCACGCGATTTCGGCAATCTGGCCAAGGAGATCATGCGCCTTGAACCCGATGTTCCCCTCAATGGCAACATCCAGTTTTTTGTTGAACGCGTCGCTGCCCAGCTGGCCTCAAAGGTGTCATAACCATGTCTGATACCAGCCTCTATGAGGAGATTCAAAATGCCAGTCAACCCAGCACCTCTCTGGTAGATCACATTGGCCTGGTGAAACGGGTCGCGCTTCACTTGAAGGCTCGCCTGCCCAACTTTATGGAGCTCGAAGAGCTGATTCAGGTGGGTATGATCGGCCTCATAGAAGCTGATAAATCCTTTGATGCCAGCAAAGGGGTAGACTTTGAAATATTCGCGAAAAATCGTATCCGCGGCGCCATTCTCGATCAGGTGCGCAAAATGTCTTATCTTCCGCGCTCGGCAATTGTCAGTATCCGCGATCACAATGAGGCCACCGAAGCGCTGACAGGGCAGTTAGGTCGTGCACCCTCGCAAGCGGAGCTGGCGGATTTTATGGGCAAGGATGCTGAGACATTTCAAAAAGAGCGCACTCATGCTCACCGTTTTCAGACCGTCTCACTGGAGGCACAACTTCCAGAATCAGTGGATCTGCCAAGTAGCAAAGGCAATGAGCCCGAAAGTGATATAGTGGAAGAGCAATTTATGGAAACTCTTGCCGCTTCCATCGGCAATCTTCCGGAGCGCGATCGAACCGTTGTCTCGCTTTACTATGTAGAAGAAATGAACCTTAAAGAAATCGGCGCCGTGCTGGAAATAAGTGAGTCCAGAGTGAGCCAAATCCTCTCTGCCTGCGTCAATAAGCTGCGCGTACAGATGCACGACCATATTTCAGACGATTAAAGGAGATTGGAGTGGTACTACCCATACTAAAAAATAGAGCTATCAAGAAGGCGATGGAAAACGCCAAGGCTTCCTATTTCAAGGCCGCCGATCTAAGCGGTGTGTCGCGGGAATCGCGAATCTTTAAAGCGCGTATTGCTGGCCGCTGCCGCGTCCATCTGGACAAGGTGTTTGTCGAGGGCGCCGAGCAAGCTGAGGCCTACCAAGAGGCCTGCCTGGCTGCCGTCTCCGAAGGCAATGGTGCTCCACCCATGCCAGAACCACAGCCGTTTCAAACGGTTAAAACACAGAGTGAATCGATCTATACCTACGTGCCTTCTGAGTTTGCCAAAGAGATGTACGCGCTGGGCAATATGTATCAGACCGCGTCTGTTGGGCCCAGCGAAACTTTCAAAATAGCACAGGAGCTAGCGGACAGAGTCAGCTTTGACCTTGGTCTTGATGAGCCCTTCACGGCATTGCAGTTTCTCCGTGATGAGCTTGAAGATTCGGCTGATGCTGATGACGTTGAAAACGATGACGATTAACGGCCGAAAAAAGCCCCAACTAGCAACTAATAGGTGACAACCATGGCAACCGTTCTGCTTCTCGCCGTTCTCTTCGGCAGTGTCGTCGCAATCATTTTGATGATCTATTTGATCGATCGGGTAAAGCGTCTGGAAACGCTCTCTCTCGAGGCGAGTAACAACAGTGCAAGTCAGCCTGAACCCCAGCCGGACAACGGCTTTCTCGGCCTCTCAGGAAAGAGGCTGTGGGATGCAATGAGTGGAAAGATTCCCGATAATTTTAACCAGTCAGATCTGGTGGCACTGAAACCGCGGTTTGCCTTTGTCCTGCAGAATCACATTGAGACGCTGTTCAAGCTTGGCAAAAAAGATGCCACTGATGGAAGCGTGATGGGCGCACCCAGTAATCCTGTTGAGATTTCCACTCTGCGTGGCGCCATCTCTTCATGGCTGCCCACACAGAGCGCAACGACAATTTACAAAGCGGGCTTTGAATCAGTCGAGGCCGACGAGATTGACATCAATCGCCTGAGCGCGGATTTGGACGAAGCTGCAAGTGAGCTCTACGCCAGAGTCGATATTAAAAAGACGCCGGCATTCTCTGAGAAACTGATGGCATCTACCCCAGCCGTAGTCATGCCAAGCGCTGAGATGCTCGATGAATCAATCGATGAAGAGCCGCCTGAGACGCTCTAGTAAGCTATTTTTTAACCGAAATGAACGGGTAGACAACGATTGATGGGGCGGGTTCTGGCTCTGACTTACCCTCTACTTGACGCGCCTCCTCCAAAGCCACTTGACGGCTCAATACGTCCAGATACTTCTCCCGCTCAAGGGTAATCAGCGCCTCGACATCGGCATTGAGCTTTTGCACATTGTTGACGCGGCCTTCCAGGGATATCATCTGCTTGCCCAGCGCGCTCACCGATTTCGACAGGTCAGTGACGATCGTTGCCTGGCCCTCAAGGCCTTTACCCAGACTGGCAATTTGTGTGACAACTTGATCGGTCTTCTCACCGACCTGCTGAGCAGCCAGGCCTGGTACTTCTGTGACCAGCGCGCGCGCCGACACCTCAGTGCGCGACACGGCTTCCACCAATAACATCTGCCGATCGGCAAATTCCGCCTGGCGTCCAGCGAGCTGCTCAATAGAAAATCGCAGCTGTTCGAAGGTTGTCAGTGCACTGTTCATCTGCACAATTCGCTTGCTGACCGCCACCAGCATGGAGTCGACCTGGGTCACTCGACTGGCAAGCTGGAAGGCAATAAAACCATAGACAAATACGGCGATCACCAGAGAGGAGACAGCGCCAATCATTACCCGGCTGGCAAGCAGCGCGCTTTTCTCGCTGGCGCTGTTGAGCGAATCGGCCTGCGACTGAATTTTATCCAGCCCTTTCTTCAATGTTGCCGATGCCTTGCGACTGACATCTGCAGCACCATTGGTTGCTTCAGCGGTCTCGAGCACACCGGGCAAGATCTCATCAATCTGCTCAGAGATTTTTTCCACACGGGCGCTGAGGCTCTCGACGCTATCTGCAATCGCTGCTTGGCTTGGCTCTGCGCTCGACTCGTCAGATTGAATATCTGCCGCTGGGATCTCGGAGTCTGTAGATTCGTTAACAGCTTCTTCTGGGGCTACATCTTCAGGGTTTTTGTCACTCATAACAGTTCCGAACGCTCTTATTTGTCAGTAAATTTTAAGTCTCTTAACTGACTGAAAATATCGGCAGTTGCCTGCTTTACTTTAGCGATACGGGCGCTAAAAATACCACTATAGGGAACTCTGACCGGCTGCGTTGCAACGACGGCATGCTTATCGCCAAGGGTATCTGCAGGTGGTGCCAGACTGATTGGCTGATGCTGCTCGGGCAATGGCACAAAGATTATATTGCTTGAGCTCGGCACTTCAGTCAGGTCACCTGGCTTCACACTAACCTGTTCAGCAGTGCCAGCATGGGTGAATAATTCAGCAGGGCTATCGGTCATAGTTAACGCCTTAAAATTGCCTGCAGCTGCGCAGCATTACGGATCCAGAAATCCTCGGGAATACCCGACCGTCCTGTGAATGTAGCGGCGGCGGGACGTGAGTTGAAAGGCCCGGAAATAACCGCCCAAGCGCTTTTTTGAGACAGCCGAACAGGCACTGCAGCGGCATCGCTAAGGGCCTGATAGCGCCCAATATAAGCGTTGGCGGCAGCTTCACTGCTGAGCACAATATGTTGAATAAAATAGCTGCTCGGCGGTGCGGCGGCGATAAGCTCAACAATACTGTCGACAACATCCTCTGTTGCAACAACTGGGGAGCTATTTGCAGTCTCGGTGCCTGGTGTCGCAGTTTGCGATGCCACAGGCTGCGCTATTTTCTCAACAACACTGTCACTCTGCTGTGCCGCTGACGGGGCATCACCAATCCCATCTGTAACGACTTTCTCAGGATTACCTTGGTCGTTAAGGTCATCTTGCTCAACTAGGCTGATTTCCTGATCCTCTGCCTGAGAACTCTTCGCCTCAAGCTTTGCATCTGTTGGAACAGCAATCGATTCCACGCGGTAGGTCGGGGTTTCTTCGCCAATCGGTTCAGCCGACGAGCTTTGCTGTTCAGTCTGCACCGCAGTGCTACTGTCGAAGTATGCTGGATAGAGTCGGCCAATAATTAACAGAGTCAATGTCACGGCAACAGTACCCAGCATCAGGGTTGGCCAAAATCTACTCTTTTTAGGCGCCGCATGATCGTCGCTAACATCGAACTGCCTATCGTCAGCGGCGCCAATCAGGACATCCATATCGAGCTCTGGAAGCTTTGGCAAATCCGCATCTTCTGACTCTTCAATACCGCTCTTTCGGCTGGCGACCACGGCACCCAGCCCCGCATCGACCAAAAGTGCCTCGGCGTCTTGAAGATAACCATTTTCCGCTGCAGCATCGAGCAGCTCACGCGCCTCGCCAATGCCTGGCGCCTCGACAACCCAGCGGTGTAATCGTCGCCCCAGGGTATTTAACAAATTCTCATGGGCCGGCCAGCCCGCTTTGTTGATGACCAGCACTAGGCGCACATTGACACCGGGGAAATCTGAGAGCAGTCTCGCCAACAACCCCCACTGCTCGCTGTCGATCATTCGTGCATCATTGATAACCAATAGACGAACGGGCTGATCGACGGCTGGAGGTGCCGCGGCCTGCTCCATGCTGATCTCAGCGAGCATATCGTTAAATCGTGACAGCAGACTATCGGTGGTCACCGGCAAAAACATTTCCAGCTCAAAGCCCTCATGTTGACGAACGCGAGCTACCAGCATTCGATAGTAGTGATCGAGAATCGCCTCATTAGAGCCAATAACTGCGATGCCAAGATCATTTTCAACAATCGCGGCTACAGCATCTCTGAGACGTTTTTTATCTCTTGGTCGCAAAAAAATGTCACCGCCATCAAACCAGTCTTGCAGCTCAAAAGTGGGTTCTATTGGATCTTCTCTCATAGGTTATTCTACTTTTTATTTTTCTGTAAAAGGCTAACCGGCTAGCGTGCCGTCAGCGTTGTAACGCATATTGTCTGGTACATCCGGCGTTGGCTTTTTAGCCGTCTGGGCACCGCGCTCAAAACTATTCAAATTGAATATGTAGGCTATCACCTGAGCAACTGCATAGTACAGAGATTCTGGAATTGCCTGGTTAATCTCGGTGGTGAAAAAGATAGATCTCGCCAGCACCGGTGCTGAGAAAATAGGCACACCTTCCTCTTTGGCGCGCTCACGAATCCCCTGGGCCAAAAAGTCAGCGCCCTTGGCAACCATGATCGGGGCGCCGTCTTTTGATGAGTCATAACTCAGTGCTACAGCAAAGTGCTCGGGATTGACAATAACCACATCCGCATCTGCAACTGCTGCCATCATCATACCGCTGGCAATTTCTCGCTGTTTGCGGCGTATCTGAGCTTTCACCTCGGGCCGCCCCTCGGTATCTTTAAGCTCATCCTTGACCTCTTTTTTGGTCATTTTCATCTGCTTGTTAAAGACATACAGTTGATAGGGGATATCGATCGCGGCCGCCACGATCAGGGTCAGGGTAACCAGTACCGTGCCAAAACCAATGATTCGCCCCGCTTCTTGCAGAGCGGGCTCCAGCTCCATAAACCCGAGCTGCAGAAGATTGGCAAAATTGTCATTTACCACCAGATATAAAACACCGGCGACCAACACAAACTTACTTAGCGCTTTGCTCAGGTCAACGACCGCCTTGGTGCCAAACATCCGCTTAAACCCGGATAACGGATTGAGTTTGCTCGCCTTGGGAGCGATGGATTTTAACGAGATGATGTAACCGCCCATAACTCCGGCGGCAAGAAAAGCGATAAGCACTGTGAGCAAAAAAATAGGCACTACGATCAAAATACTGTCCAGAGCCTGACTGCCAAATGCCGGCGCTAAAAGCGCATCGTCGAAAACCGCTTTGCGATCAAAGGTAAAGCCAGAGGCGAAGACATCGGTCAATCTGCCAATAAAGTAACCGCCAAAAAGATATAAGAAAAAGGCCACTAAAATCATCATAGCGGCAATTGAGAGCTCCTGAGATCGTGCAACCTGCCCATCTTGCCGCGCCTTTTCAAGGCGCTTCGCGGTGGGCTCTTCGCTGCGTTCTTCGCTGGTATCTTTTTCTGCCATCAGGTCACCCCCAACGCCTGACCAACAATCTCAAACGATTGTCGCCACAACCACTGTATACGATAGCCAATACTCGACATCGACATCGCCAACAACAACAGACCAGCCATAATCATGGCGGGAAAACCAACGGCAAAAATATTCAGTGCCGGCGCTGCCCTAGTGATAACACCAACGCCAATATTGACGAACAGCAAGCAGACAATAATTGGCAGCGCTAGCAGCAAAGCACCGAGAAACATCATCGTACTCCACTTCAGCAAAACGGCCATAAGCATATCTGGCGCCAACATTTCGCCAATGGGAAGTGTCTTAAAACTCTCTAATACCAGGGTAATCACGACAACATGACCGCCCATGCCCATAAAAATCAGCGTTGAGCAAACAATAAAAAACTGCGAGATAACCGGGACATTACCCATATTTGGATCGACCATATTGGCCATGCCCAGGCCCATGGAACCGGAGACAGCCTGCCCGCCGACGACCAGTGCCGCATTGACAATCTGCAATAGCATTCCCATAACAGTGCCTATAAGTACCTGATTAAATACTTCGCGAAGACCGGCGGCAGAATAAGGATCTATGGTCGGCCACTCAACCAGTGGGTAGACCATCAAGGTTAACAGCAGCGCCAGCAGAACACGTATACGAACACTCACCGCACGCAGGGAAAAAAAAGGTGACGCCAACAAAAAGGCCGAGATTCTAATCATTGGCCAGAGCAAGGTATAAAAACGTTGCACAATTTCGCTGACTAAAATATCCATCAGTTGAACAGCGTGGGGATACGCTCATAGATTCGCTGAAAAAAATCGACCATCACCGCGATTTGCCAGCTGCCAAATATCATCAGTGCCACAACCATAATGCCGAGTTTGGGAATAAAACTCAGGGTCATTTCCTGGATAGATGTGGCGGCCTGAAAAATACCGACAATCAGGCCTACGGCCAGCGCAACGCCGAGCAGTGGCGATGCAACCATCACTGCAACCCAAAGTGCTTCACGACCTAAATCAATTACCTGAGCAGCATCCATTTACGTCTCCTAGCCCACCGCAAAACTTGAGGTCAATGACCCCATTATCAAGGTCCAGCCATCAACCAACACAAATAGCATCAGCTTGAATGGCATTGAGATCATCATTGGCGAGAGCATCATCATGCCCATCGACATCAAGACACTGGCAACAACCAGATCAATCACCACAAAGGGAATATAAATCAGAAAGCCAATGGAAAAGGCGCTTTTTAATTCCGAGGTAATAAACGCCGGAACCAGCGTCAAAAAAGGAACATCCGCGGGCTCCTGGACATCAGTGTTGCCAGAAATTTCGAGAAACATACTGATATCGGACTCGCGGGTCTGGTTGAGCATAAACGTTCTCACCGGAGCCTCAGCCGCTACCACTGCCGCCTCAAAAGTGATCTGCTCTTCAAAATAAGGGGTTATCGCCTCGTCATAAACGTCGGTTAATACCGGCGCCATAATAAACAGCGACAAAAATAATGCGAGGCCAACCAGCACCTGATTAGGCGGCGTCTGGGCAGTACCGAGCGCCTGACGCAGCAGCGAAAAAACAATAATGATGCGCACAAAAGAAGTCATCATCAGCAGCAGTGATGGCAGCAGCGTCAGCACCGACATCAGTGCCAGTAATTGTAGGGTCAGGCTGTATCTGGTCGACTCACCATCCTCAACCATATTGACGATCGGTAACCCGGTTTGAGCAGCCGCTGGAAGCGACATGATCGCCAGACAAGCAATAAGTAATTTACCCAGGAAAAATTTGTTAGCCAACATACTCAGCTCTTCTTTTGGTCGCTTGCAGGATCGGAAGCCCGATCGTGGAGCTGCTTTAGCAGTCGCTTGAATTTTCCACCCTGAGAAGCGGATGGCAAAGTATCGCCCTGGTCGGGCTCAGTCTCTTCAGGCCCTTGCAGAGGCAGAGGGGCCGCATTTGCCGCCTCAACTGCGGGATTGGGCCAATTGCCAAGGCGATTGATTGATTGAGGAGTCACACCGAGCAGGATCTGCTCATCGTTGATGGTGACAACAATAAGTTTTTGCCGCGGCGCGAGGTTGTGTACCTCGCTAATTTGCAGCGACTTGCCGGCATTTTTAGTCGTGCTCGCGCCCATTTTTTTCAGGGCAAAAAGCGTGACGGCAAGCAGTACGAGAACCACTGCAAGTGATGTCATCATCGACAACCACTCACTCCAGCCGATATCGGGCATTGCTCAATCGCTCTTAAAGGTTCTTGACGCGATCAGCGGTGGGAATCACGCTGGTCAGTCTCACGCCGTAGCGATCATTTACCAAGACCACTTCGCCCTGGGCAACCAATGTGTTGTTAACCAGAAGATCGAGCGGTTCACCGGCGAGGCGATCCAGCTCTACAACACTGCCCTGGGTGAGTCTCATCAGGTCGCGAATTTTCAGGGACGTACGTCCAACTTCGACCGAAATGGTAACGGGAATATTCTGCAGTACATCTGAATTAATTTTATCTGACAGCCCTTTTGGGGTGGTAGATTCCACATTATCAGTTAAAACGTCTGTGTTTGCTTCAGCCATGTCTCTTCTCTCAGTGATCTAACAAATTTATTTAATTGGTGTCAGCGGTTTGACAATTCGCGCCGCCATCTGACCGCCATTTGCGCCGATATCAGCATCGAATACTGGCGTTCCATTGATAAACATACGCGCGTGCTCACCCTTACTCAGCGGGATTACATCGCCCTCGCGCAGTGATTCAAACTTTTTCAGTGTCATTTCCAACTGCGCCAGTTCAATCGTTATTTCAAGCTCGGCATCCACAGCAGCAGACTTCAAATCAGCACTCCACTCTTTATCAGAGGCATCATCGCCGTCTCCGGTCTGAACACGACTGCGCAACAGATCACGAATCGGTTTGAGGGAGCTGTAGGGGTAAACCAGATCGATATTGCCGCTAACATCGCGACCGAGGTCCGCAACAAAACGGCTGACGACAACCAGATCATTCTCATCAGCTATCTGGGCAAACTGAGGATTAATTTCAGAACTTATATGATCACATTTAATCGGCAGGATTGGCGCCCAGGCTTCCTGCAATGAACCAAAAAGCACATTGAGCATAATTTTAATAATGCTCAACTCGGTTGGGGTAAAAAGCCTTCCCTGAGGAAGTTTGTCAAAACCTCGGCCAAAGCCGCCAAAAAAGTTATCCAGCGCAGCAAATACAATCGACGGTTCAATCACTGCCATGGAATAGCCACGCAGCGGATTTAATTTAATAGTATTGACCGACAGTGGTGCTGACAGATCTTTAAGATATTCACCAAACTTCATAATCCGCACATTGGCCGTATTTATTTTTGGCGTGGTTCGGAGAACTTCGAGCAAGCCCAGACGGAACTGACGAATAAAGCGCTCATTGATCATATCAACCGCGCCGACATTAACGCCCAATGAGGAGTCTTCATTGGTCAAGTCGTGGCGCATCACATTGATATCATTATTCAGCCCGGTGTCGGCTTCTATTGAGCCGTCCTCGATCCCAGATGTCAGCGCATCTAACTCTTCCGGGGATAATAAATTTTCGCTTTCAGCCATGTTGGCCCTCACACATGCTCTGCAATCAGAGTTTCAGTTGTGCTGTCTACTGGACAACGAATTCTGTAAAGTAAACCGCTTCGATGCCGCCAAAATCCTCAAGGGACTCGAGCACCGCGTTCATTTCTATTTTCAATGCTTCAGCAAGGTTATCCTGAAAGTCCCTGTCGGCAATTTCCGCCTCGGTGACTTTGCGCATCTCAGCCAACATGGCAAATCGCAGCGGGAAATCATGCTTCTCTACATTCTCAACCACTCGGCTATCGTAGTGTGTCATGATCGCGACCGTGGCCTGCATCACCTTTCTTGAGTTGGCAATATTGGCAACTAATGGTTTTGGTAGCTGAAAGTAAGATTGCTCAAAGCGAGTTAACTCTGGGGAATCCTGCTTGACCTTTTCCGGTCCGGCAGCGGCAGCTTCGGCGGCAGCGGCTTGCGCTTCGGCTTCAGCCTCCAGCTCGGCAATCGCATCCTCGGCATTGACATTTTTGTCGGCATCGAAGAAGCCACTGGCAAATAATGTACCGCCAACGGTTAGGCCGATTAACAGCAAAATACCGACGACAATCAAAATAATCTTTAAAATAGGGCTTTTTGCCTTTTCTTCTTCCAGTATTTCTTCACTCATTTTTCAATCCTCGCATCCGTGGGTTAAATTCACGGGGGTTACACTAAAATATTAAGGCCATTTTCATCAGACTCTAAGCCTGTCTGTCTGTTTTCCGTCGCACCATCAACATCCTCTGATGCCTCGGTCAGCCCGTCCGATGCGCCTTTTTCCGCATCCTCAGAGGCTGTCGACTTTCCGTCAGAAAAGCCCTGATTTGCTGTGCCTACATCTACATAAGCAGTTTCCGTGCCATATTCTTGAAAAGCCTCTCGCAATCGTGGCATTCCTTCGTTAATAAGGTCTCTGGTCGCTGCGTTTGCGGTGATAAAGCGCGCTTCAATTTCGCCATTCTTCATCTCCAGTTGTACTTCTATGCGCCCCAAAGTCTTGGGATGAAGATCCATTTCAACTCTCCAGGATCCCTGCTGAATCTGAGCCGTCAGGCGTTTGCCAAGGGCGTCAGCTAACTGCCGCGAGAGCTGCATATAGTCATCCTGTCGACGCAGCAAATCCTGCCTGGGGTCTTCTGGCTGACGATCAGTCACCTGCTCAGCCAGTGTTGCTGACTGGGCGACGGCTGTCTGGCCCTCGACAAATACTGGCCCCGCAACCGCGCCTGTGGCGACGGTTGGCGCAGGAATTACTCCAGCTTTATCTGCGGTCAGGATGATAGGCTCGACCTTGGTTGCCGGCAGATGCTGGCGGTCTTTGGCTAGCTTCATAAAGGCCTCTGCAACCTTGGGCTCAATCACCAGCTTGTTGACGCCAGTCTGGCTCACCGTCGCACTGACCATTTCATCTGCGCTGCCAAGTTTAGCCCTAGAAGTGGACTCGACGTTGATTGCCGGCAGATGCTTTCGGTCTTTGGATAGCCCCACAAAGGCCTCTGCAACCTTGGGCTCAATCACCAACTTGTTGACGCCAGTCTGGCTTACTGTCGCACTGACCGTTTCAACTGCGCTGCCAAGTTTAACATTAGAAGATAACGTTTCAGTCTTTATATATAGGTTTTTTTCTAACTTTCCCGTCACTACAGAAGCCACGTCAGGCATCAGGCGTCGCATCTCGGAAAGCTTTTTTTCGCCAGAGGCAGGTGTTGAATGCGCGGTCACCATGGGCTGATGGATAGCGAGATCTCGACTCGCCTCGGGAGCAGCGATTTTTGGCTCAATGCTGCCCGGGGATAACGGCTCTGATTGCAACGCGCTGGGGTCAATTAATTTGCTAGCTTCTGGCGTTGCGGCTCCCGCTGCTGCCCGGCTAAATCGTCCTTCAATCACGCCAAGAGTATCGCCGGTCGGCATATTTGCAGCCGCCGCTTGATAAAGTGCATGCTGTTCAGCGATTTTGTGCGGCTTTGCAGACATCAGGCCGAGCATATCTGGATCCATACCCTGAGCCCTAGCAAAAGCGATCAACCCCTCATCTGTTGGCTCATCACCACCGACAATAAGCGAAGTGCCACCCCTTAAAGTACGACTGACCAGAGAGGAATCGGGACTGGAAGCTTGGGCTCCAGGCTTTTTATCTGCCGGGGAAGGCGGCAAATCATTGCCGCTTTTGGCCGCTTTAAGGGTTGCCGCCGCATGACCAAAAACCGCAGAAAAAGCATTGGGGGTTTCGGCCGCAGGGTCTTGTGTATTCTCCGGAGCGCCCACGGAATCATGCGTTGAGCCTCTGCCTATATCGAGAAGAATGTTTTTTGAGTCGAGCATTTTGTTTGCCAGTCCTGTAACAAGGTTGTGATACAGAAGACATTTGCAATAGCTATGCCAACAACAGTGCGGCGCAGTGACTTATGATATTCGCGCGCGGAAGTTATGCTGCTGGATCGCCTGGCTGTCGTTAGCCTGCGCCTCTAGACTTTCAGCCTCACGGTGTAATTTTTCCCGCGCTCGATTTGCCAGATGCTCCACTTTCAATCGCTCGCGCTCAGCGACAACCAGCGCCTGCCGTACCTCGTGCCACTCAATTTCAAGACGCTGCTGTTCTACCTTTGCGCGCTTTTTCAATTCATCGAGCTGCACAATGAAATGGCGGTAATTATTAATTTCCGTTGAATGGTGATCGCGCTGCTGCACACTGAGAAGTTGCTGATTGTAATCAAGTAATAACGCATCAACTTTTTCTTTCTGTAGCTCAGCATTTTCTCGACGTTTGTTTAATTCCGCGAGGCGCAACTGGATTGTTCTTACGCTGCGTTCAGCTTTAGCGAGAAGGGCCGACCAGACTGTCTTCACTGTGCCACCTGCGCAACCAGCTGCATAATAAGCCTCTGGCTCTGCTCTAGGGGGACAGATTCATTGCCGGCCTGACGTAAAATCGCCTCCATCCCCGGGCGCAGGCGAATCGCCGCATCTAGATCGGGGTTGGTGCCTGACTCATAGGCGCCAACTTGAATTAAATCTTCATTCTGCTGATAGAGTGTCCACAGTCTGCGAAAGTGGTTGGCTGCTTTGAGCACGTCTGTATCGACCAAATTGGCCATGACGCGGGAAATAGAACCCGACAGATCAATAGCTGGATAGTGGGCAGCATCCGCTAAGGCCCGCGACAGTATGACCTGTCCATCCAGTGATGCTCTGGCTATATCGACAATTGGATCCGCCCGATCATCACCCTCGGCGAGTACCGTGTACATGGCAGTAATTGAGCCGTGACCGTGACGACCAACGCCTGAGCGCTCGATAAGTCTTGGCAACATAGCAAACACGGAGGGCGGATAACCCTTAGCCGTGGGCGGCTCACCAATCGCCAAGCCAATTTCACGCTGGGCATGGGCGACGCGGGTGAGGCTGTCACAGAGCATCAGAACATTCTTGCCGCGATCCCTAAAGTACTCGGCTACGAGATGAGTTAAATATGTTGCTTTTAAGCGCAACACAGGGGAAATATTCGCCGGCGCGGCAATCACAACTGATTTGGCCAGCCCCTCGTCACCGAGAGTATGCTGGATAAATTCCTGCACCTCGCGACCGCGTTCACCAATCAGGCCGATTACCACAACATCGGCATCGGTGTTACGCGTCAGCATGCCAAGCAGCACGCTCTTACCCACACCGGAACCCGCAACTAGGCCTATTCGCTGACCCTGACCCAATGTCAGGCAAGTGTTTATCGCTTTAATGCCGGTATCGAGAATTTTGTTGATCGGGCCTCTTTCCATCGGGTTGATGGCCAGCCCTTCAAGGCTAAGTTGTTCGCTGTAAGCAATCGGCCCGCGGCCATCGAGCGGTTTGCCCAGCCCATCTACAACGCGCCCCAACATGGCATTACCGAGAGATGCTTTAGCGTGGCGCGAGATAACCCATATGCGCGCGCCCGGGCCTATACCAACCGGTTCCGAGAACGGCATCAAATAGAGAACATCATCATTAAAGCCGACCACTTCGGCGTCCACATAGGTGCCCATATCGCTGTTTTCCACCCGACAGTGGGCGCCGAGCGGGGCAATAATACCTTTGGCCTCAAGGGTCAAGCCAACCACGCGAACCAACTTGCCGCTCAGCAATGGCTGATCCGCTTGCAGCGCCGCTATCTGGCTGTCGACTTCAGTGGCAAAATCAAGCATCTTTGCTCTCATCACCCGCAGATGGGTCGACGTCAGGCGCACTGCTACTGCCCGCTTGCTGAGGATCAATATTGCGCGTTTCGTGGGGATTCAATTCTTCCGCGTTGCCCTCAATAATGGCATCGGCATTGGTAAAACTTTCATATGACTGGCTGTCGCTATCTGCACTGTCCACCTTAGCAGCTGGAGCAGAGCTCTCAACAATATCTGCTGATGGGCCTGCAGAATCAGACCTGGGGAGATCGAGCAATCTGTCGCTCATTGTCGCCAGACGGATTTCGATCAAATCTTCAACAGCGCTGTCATCCATCATTATCTTTACGCTTCCACGACTCAAAGCCGGGTCAATGCGCAAACTGATATGTTCCAGGTCACTGCTTAAATGCTGGGTAAACTGCCGATGATCAGCCGCACTTAGGCTCACCACAATCGGGCCTTCGCCCTGTTGTTCAATATCTCTGATCGCGCCATCGACCAGCCGCTCTATGGCCGCTGTCGAGAGCGTCAGCTCTCCTCGCACCAGCTGCTCTGCAATATGCAGTGCCAGCTTTTTCAAGGGCTGATAAAAATCTTTTGTCTCGGACTGCGCAGACTGCAGGGACTCGGTTAAAGCGATAAAGTCATTGCGTGCATCACGCCATTTTTCTTCCGCCTCTGCCATAGCCTTTTGATAACCCTGGTCAAAACTGTCGCGACGTGCGCGCTCAAGCTCTTCAGGGTCAATTGCTGGAAGCGGCTCCGGACTCTCGTCTACAGAAGCTTCGAGTTCAGGGTTAGCTGTCTCGGCTATCTCAATCTCTGATGACTCATCCACGGCCTCTTCGAGCGCAAGCTCTGGATCATCTTCAGCCTCTACGCCGAGCACCTCTGGCGCCCAGGGTGTAAAGCCCTCTTCGCTCTGGCTATTGCCCGGCTGAAACCATCCCGCCGAGGCAAAAGCTTTGGCTTTTTCGCCCGCTTTAAGCAGCTCATTGAGACGCCAGCTGACAGATGAATCTGCATGCGTATCATGAGAGTGCTTGTCCATGTCTGCACCAGGCTCTGACGTGGAGTCGACGTTAGACAAAGTCATCCCCTCGTCCTGCCAGAACCAGCTCGCCCTTATCCGAGAGAACTCGCGCCAGACGCATAATGTTCTTCTGTGCATCTTCAACATCGGTAATTCTGATCGGGCCTTTAGCTTCCATATCGTCGAGGAACATAATGCGTGCACGCTGCGACATATTGTCGAGGAACTTGCCTCTCACCTCTTCGTCAGCACCTTTCAGTGCGGTCATCAAGAGATCCGACTCAACACTGCGCATGAGTACCTGAACCGCACGGTTATCAACCCCGGCGAGATTGTCGAAGGTAAACATATTGTCTTGAATCTTCAGGGCCAACTCTTCATCAAGACCTGAGACGCCAGACATAATTGAGGTCTCCAGATCGACCTTGGTGAAGTTCATAATTTTTGCCGCCGTGCCAATACCGCCAAAGCTGGATGATTTGGCTGAAGAACTGGAGGAGAACTGCTGCTTCATAATACCTTCCAATTCATCCATTGCTGATGGCTGAACGGTCTCGAGACTGGCGACACGCTGCATAATTTCAGCGCGATTTTCTGACGGCAAGTAGTTGAGCACATCCGCTGCCACATCGTATTCCAGTACAGAGAGAATAATCGCCACGACCTGAGGGTGTTCTTCACCGATCATATCGCCAATCGATCGCGCGTCCATCCAGCGCAATAACTCCAGTCCCTTGCTCGAAGAGCCAGGCATAATACGCCCGAGAACGGTTGCAGCTTTGTCTTCACCCAGTGCGCGGTTGAGAACTTTCTCAACATAGTCGCCTGTGCCCAGACCGAGGCTGGTCTGCTGTTTAATGGTGACAACAAAGTCGTCCAGCACAATATTGACCGCTTCCTGAGAGAGATCCGCGACACCGACCATCGCCGCGCCCAGCGCTTGAACTTCACGCGGGCTAAGGTAGCGAATAATATCCGCCGCTTGCTGTTCGCCGAGCAATAACATTATGACTGCCGAACGATCAGTTGATGTGAGTCGGTTGAGCTCGTCACGGAGCTCTTCTGACATGGGGGCCGATTCTGCAGCTGGGGTCTGATTTTCTTGTGGTTCTGCCATCTTATTTCTCCTCGTCGGCCTAGACCGGACGAATCATTTTCTTCAGTACGTTGGCAACTCGGCCGGAATCTTCCGCAACCAATAGTCGTACCAGCGCCACTTTGTCATCATAGGTATTTGCCGTATCCAGCATCTCTGCAGATATGGTCGATTTTTTCGGCTTGAGCTTGGCTTTAATATCTTCGAGTGACTCATCATCGCCCATTTCGATCATGCGCAGCTCTGCCTCGTTGAGTTCGCCATCTTTGCTGGTCGCTTGAACATCTTCAGCAAGACTGCTATCGACCGCTGGCAGGTAGGCCTTAATCACTGGTCGCACTACGGCAAATAATATAACCAGGAAGACTACAGCCGCACCAAGGCTTTTGATAATACTGATTATCTGAGCATTCTCGTACCAAACATCCTCAGACTCCAAGGGCGCAGGTTTTTCGAATTTAGCCGAGACAATGGTGACTAGATCTCCGCGGTCGGCATCGAAGCCCACCACACCTTTCACCAGGTTGGTAAAGCGCTCAAGTTCAAGTTCAGAGAACCCCTGAGCGGCTTGTTCTGCGGCTGCGTCTTCACCTTCAAGACCCAGTTGAATGTCGGGCTCATTGACCACCACGGCAACAGAGATTCGCTCGACACTACCACCCTGTCGCTTGACATGGCGAACCGAGCGGTCCATTTCATAATTTCGGGTTGTTGTGCTACTCGAGGTTCGCAGTGCACCGCCCGCGTTTTCGCCGAGCTGGCCATTGACCACCGTGATCGGCGCTATCGGTACGGTGTTGGTTGTGGCCCCGGGAACCCCCTCTGCAGCTTGCGTGGCATCCTGATCCAAAGAGAGAACTTCGGAGCGGGCCTTGGGACCACTGCCGTTGCCATCATACTCTTCGAAGGTAGATTCCTCTTCGGTGTAATCGATCTGTACATCCACTTCGGCACGCACATTGCCCATACCGACAACTGGCGTGAGCAGCGCGTCGATACGATTGCGGTAGGTCTCTTCGAGACGCTGTTTGTGTTCCATCTGAGCTGCATTGAGCTGCATTGAGGCAAAGTTGGTGGCATCGGTCAGCAACTTGCCGCGCTGATCTACCACCACGACATCTTCCGTTGCCAGGTAGGGAATACTGGACGAGACCATATGAGTTATCGCCTGAACCTGAGTATTCGAAACCTGCCTGCCAGGATAGGGAGAAACCACGACCGAGGCTTTCGCCGGGGTGCGGTTGCGCACAAAGACACTCTGTTTAGGTGATGCCAAGTGCACTCGTGCCGAGCGGATGGTGGTAATTTGGCTGATACTGCGTGCCAGCTCCTGCTCCATGGCGGCAACGTAGCGCACCTGCTCCATAAACTGGCTGGAGGTCATCGAGGCTTCATCATTCAAATTGCTGATACCTCCGGTGGTGCCCTCCTGAGGCAGCCCGCGGGATGCAAGGAAAATTCTCGCTTCGTGATAGCGCCCGTCGGGTACTTTTAATTCGCCGGTTCCACTGTCGATGCGGGCATTAAAGTCTGCTCCGGAGAGCGATTCATAAGCCAGCTGGCGATCAGCTTCCGATAGCCCGGGATAAACCGTTCTGTAGATGGGATCCTGCATCCAGGAATAGGCCAATAGGAAAATCGCCACACATAAAAAAGCAATAATCGCCGGCATCGCTTTGCGCACTGCGGGTTGCTGCATCACTTCACTGACACTGAGAAGTCCTGTGCCGGCAGTTGTTTTAGATACCGCCGGCGCCTGTCCCTGCTGGGGAACTGGCTGACCAGACTGGGCTGCTGGAACCCCGGCGGAGGCCGGCGCCAGATTTTGATTTGTCGTTTCTACTGTTGTGGTTGCCATTGCTTAATTCTCTTTATGCGTTTTTTACACGGGCATGTTCATAATGTCTTCGTAGGCTTTGAGCACCTTGTTGCGTATTTGCAAGGTTGCTTCAAAGGCCAGCGACGACTTCTGCATATTCATCACTACATCGGTCAGCGGGATATCCTGCCCACTTTCATAGGCGGTGCGTGACGCCTTGGCGGTCATCTGTGCCGCATTAACTTCATTGAGCGCACTTTTCACCTGTTCTGTAAACCCACTAGCTGATGCCGGCTGGGTGTCGACGCGCTCTGTTGGCGAGAGATTAACTCCCTGAGCGGCCTGATTCTGATACTGGCGAATCTGACTTAACAGAGACTCCACATTACCTGTATGGACTGGACTAACCATTGTTGACTCCCTTAGCGCGCGTAAGCACGGGTGACATTAACACCCTGCTCGCGCAGTCTCTGTAATTTGTGACGCAGTGTTCTCGGGCTTATCCCAAGCTGCTCTGCCGCCTGCTCACGACTTCGCGTGGCTTTTAGCGCCGACATAATGGTCTGCCATTCACTCTGCTTGACTGCCTGATTCAGACCCTCTGGTGGCAACTGCTCCGGCGAACTCACGGAGTAACTCGCCAGATGGGTGGGGGCAGCGGCATAGTGGCTGTTAGTTTCGGTCACACTGTGGCCGGCAAAGCCATTACTCTGCTGATAGTTATTGGTGGGGGAATTACTGTTCATTGTCTGAATATCATCAAACAAAAGATGCTGCACATCAATTGGGGCGCCGTTGGCCAAGACCATACCGCGGATCAAAACATTTTGTAATTCACGCACATTGCCTGGCCAGCGATAGCTTTCCAAACTCAACTGCGCGGCGCGAGTCAGAATCAGTGCCTGTGCACCGGCATTCTGTTGCGCCAAAAACTGTTCGGCGAGAGGCAGAATATCTTTCGGCCGCTCACTCAGGGAGGGAATGGCCAACTTAAAGGCCGTCAGACGGAAGTAGAGATCTTCCCTAAATAGATTCTGTGCGATTGCTAACTTGAGGTCTCTATTGGTCGCGGCGATCACGCGGATATCCAAGTCAATCGCTTTCTGTCCTCCGAGCCTAACCACCGAACGCTCCTGTAAAACACGCAGCAGTTTGGCCTGGAGATGAAAAGACATCTCACCAATTTCATCAAGGAAAATAGTCCCTCCCTGGGCCTGCTCAAACAGACCTGGCTGGACTTTTGAGGCGCCGGTAAATGAACCCTTTTCGTGTCCGAATAACATATCTTCAATTAAATTTTCCGGCATCGCGGCACAGTTAAAAGCAACAAACGGCCCCTGATGTCGCACCGAGGCATCGTGAAGGATTTGCGCCAAGACCTCTTTGCCTGCGCCAGTTGGGCCAGTGACCAATACGGTGACATCAACTTGGGCGACGCGCTCTGCGAGTGCCAGAAGGTTGCGGCTTACCGGATCAGCAAATACAAATGCTTGTTCAGAACTGCTTTTCGCCGGCTTGCACTTTGTCAGCTCAAGCACTTCACGCCACTCCCTTGCGTCGAAGGGGCCAGCTGAAATAACGCTCAGGGCACCTTCACGCATCGCGCGAATCCCCAGCTCAAAGTTGTTGCGATCGACGCGGGCAATGATTGGCGCGGAGCTATTAACCGCCGCCAGCCGCGACTGGACCTCTTTAAGGTAGCGGGTTGATTCAGATAAACTGACCACGACCAACTGGGCACCAAACAACGCAATATTGTCAGGCTGTGCCTCGGCCTGGATCAGGTTCAAGCCATTTTCGGCGAACAGCATTGCCTCCGCGTGAGCTAGCGGTTGAACCGGGTCGAGCCAGAGAACATCAATCATCTTACGATCTGTCACAGTTACTTACCTTTACCAAAAAATCATTTTGTTTTTATTGGTTTAGGAATAGCAATTTGCGTGCCAACCATCTTTTATCAATTAAATCAGCAAGTTAGATAAAAAGCGGCAGAAAACCGTCACCTGGTTGCCACCGGCAAAAGTCGGTAATTTGACACCGGTTAGCGGCAAGATGACCAATTAGCGGCAAGGCTTTGCCACCTGTATTGGCGTCTAAGAGTAAAAACTAAGGGGAGGGACTGGCTGGATCAGGCGCTGTCGGCCAACCCGTGTTTATTGATCTTTTCAATCAGGGTAGTGCGCTGAAGATTGAGCAGCCGTGCGGTTTTTGAAACATTACCCGCCGCTGTACTCAGTGCATGGCGTATCAGGTTGCGCTCAATGTCCAGCAGGTGCTGCTTGAGCTGGAGACCCTCTTCGGGGAATGCGCCTCCACCCTGGGCCAGCAGTATGGTCTGCTCGACTTCATGGTTGAGCTGGGCATCCTGAAAACGCTCCATTTTTTTCTGTTCTGTACAATCTGAGCTATCGATAATTGTGCTGAGCACATCTGAGGTGAGCTGCGCAGTGGCACGTTGCTCTGCTTTTTGCTCGCCGTTTGACCCTGACATATCGCTGCCACTTTCAGTCCAGCTGGGCAGACGCCTAATCTCTGGCGGCACCATGCTTGGGATTACTTTGCGCAGATCCACCTCCTGACCTGGATAGAGAGACGAGTATCGATCTACCAGGTTAGCCAGCTCGCGAACATTGCCGGGCCAGCTGTATTCGAGAAATAGCTGCATGGATTTGGGGTGCAACCTGATAGGTTTATTGCCAGCACTCACGTGCTGTTTGGCAAAAAACTCAAACAGCATAGGGACATCATCAAGCCGCTCGCTCAATTGCCTGATCTCGATGGGCATCACATTGAGCCTGTAGTAGAGATCCTCACGGAACTGCTGTTTGTTGATCAAGCCAACAACATCTTTGTGAGTGGCAGCGACCACTCGCACATCAATCGGTACCGCCAGCAGTGAACCAACCGGATCAATCTGCCGCTCCTGTAGCACGCGTAATAATTTTACCTGCAGATCGATCGGCATATCGCCGATCTCGTCGAGAAATAATGTGCCTTTATCCGCGAGCTCAAAACGCCCTTTGCGATCAGAGATGGCCCCGGTGAAGGCGCCTTTGCGATGACCGAACAGTTCGCTTTCCAACAGGTCTCGCGGAATCGCGCCGCAGTTAACCGGAATAAAAGGGCCTTTGGCGCGAGGCGATGACTCATGCAGCGCCCTGGCAACCAGCTCTTTGCCGGTACCACTGTCACCGAGGATAAGCGCCGTAGAATCGCTAGGCCCGACCATATCGATAAGCATACGAAGCTCTTGAATAACCGCGCTCTGGCCAATAATGTTTTGCAAATTAGTCAAAAACTATCGATTCTCTCTTGTGCGTCAAAACTGTGTTTAAAGCCATGCCTTAACCGCTAAAGCCCGCGATAGGCAATCTCCCCTCATCGAACTGTAACCAATCTTTGACTTATATCCAAGCGACAGTGTACTCGAATACGCTGTATATAAAGTGTTTAAATAACTCTGTTGCGACAGACTAACCTTTGACCGCAACTGAGCGACTGGATAAGCTGTCGCCAGGCAATTAGTGTCGATCATTCTTGGAGCGTCGGTTTTATGATCAAGGTACGTGATGCATTATCAGAAGTTATGGCAATTATTATTGTCGGCGGGCTTATTGGTGCAGTCCTGGCTATTGTGTCCAATCTCTTTGTCTCTGGCGTTCAGTGGTTCGGCCAGCAACGGGAGGCCAGTGAGTTATTCTCGCTGACCATAGCTGGCGAGACAGTCTCTTTTTCCAGTGTTGTGTTCCTGTGGGCAGCTGCCGCAATCGTGGTCCTTCTCAAAACCGGGCTCGGCATTGCATCCTGGGCCGGGCCAGCTGATTCTATTTATGCAGCGCATCAGGTCAATGAGCCTCTGAATATCAAAACAGGACTCGCCTCGACACTGGCCGCCTTCACCTCAGCCAGCGGCGGCGGTTCCGTTGGCCAATACGGACCGATTGTTCACTTTGGCGCCACGATGGGTATCTCGGTTAAACGTTTTATATCCAGTCGCCTCTCTCATGAAATCTATCTCGGCTGTGGGGTCGCAGCGGCCATCTCGGCCGGTTTTAACGCACCAATTGCCGGGGTGGTCTTTGCTCATGAAGCGATTTTGCGGCGTTTCTCAGTGCGGGCAGTTGCACCGATTACGGTAGCCTCTGTTTCAGCCAGCGCCCTGGGCAACCTGTGGTTTCCCCAGACCACGACGTTTGAAATCAGCTCCCTGTTGCCGCCATTGGCGGAGGTGGTTCCCGTGCTCCTGCTTTTGGCACCGGCATTTTCTCTGGTGGCGATCAGCTTTATGTGGGCGCTGCGCTATTCGGCACAGACTGCCACTCGAACAAATACCTCGCCCATAGTTTTAACCTTTGTGGCAGCGACCATATGTGGTCTTGTCGGCGTCTGGATTCCGGAAATTCTCGGTCTGGGAATCTCTAGCATCAACCAAATGATTGCCGGAGAATTTGCCCTGTCGCTGCTGCTGACAGTGCTGATTGCAAAGCTGTTAATGTCGGCAATGTGTATTGGCTTCGGCCTGTTCGGTGGCGTCTTCTCCCCCTCATTGTTTATCGGCGTCGCTGCAGGCGCACTTGCTGGACAACTCTTGGTGCTGTTTGGCTTTGCCGATATCGCCAGCATTATCAGTGTCGCCGGTATGGCTGCTGTGAGCTCAGCGGTGATTGGTGCTCCGGTTTCTGCTGTGCTGATTATTCTCGAGCTAACACAATCCTATGAGTACGCCGTGGCGGCCATGATTGCGGTGATGGTCTGTAATCTGCTAACTAACCGCGTGTTTGGCAATTCATTTTTCGACCGGCAATTGCTTGACCGCGGTATCGATTTGCAAAAAGGTCGCGAGTCAATTGCATTGGGTCACCAGAGGATCGAGCCATTTGCCAGTCAGGATTATGTGCGTGCAAAATCGAGCGATACTGGCGTGGCTCTAATGAGTGAAATGCGTAGCCGTGGTCATACAGAAGCCTATATCCTCGAGAGCGATGGTCAGTTTTTCGGTAAAATTTCTATTTACGAAGTGATCGAAGCTGCCGATAGTAGTATTGAACCCTTTATCGATAGACAGCCATTGACACTATTTACCGACGACAATCTCGCCGACGCCATGGTTAAAGTCAGTCAATTTGTCGGTGAAAGCCTGCCGGTAGTCGATGAGCGAACAGGAATCTTTCAGGGCAGTCTCGCCGAGGGCGCACTGTTCCAGGCAGTGATTGATGTGCAGAAACAGACTCGCAGCCTGGAACGAGATTAAGTAGCCTTAGCGAGGTATAGAGCCCTTAGCGAGGTATAGAGCCCTTAGCGAGGTATAGAGCCCTTAGCGAGGGATAGAGCCCTTAACGGGGCAGATATCCGTCATTTTTTAGAGATCACACCCAATATGAAACCATTATGCTTTGCGATTTTCCTTACCCTAATCAGCAGCTCTGCCTGGGCAGGCCCATTTGAGGCCGGCCTCAGCGCACTCGATCGCGCGCACTACTCAACTGCAATGCGCGCCTGGATAGATATGGCACGGGAAGGCGCAGCCGAAGCACAGAACAATGTTGGCCATCTCTATGAGCAAGGCCACGGTGTGTCGCAAAATTACACCCAAGCGATGAATTGGTACAAGCAAGCTGCCGATCAAGGTTTGGCCGAAGCCCAACATAATGTCGGAATGCTCTACTACCACGGCTATGGCGTGGCGGAAAACCAGCGCTCGGCTGCGTCCTGGTTTAAACGTGCGGCTCTGCAAGAACTTGTCGAGTCCGAGTATATGCTTGGCCTGGCCTATCACGAGGGTAAGGGCGTTGATCTCAACTACCAAATGGCCAAATACTGGTTTAAAAAAGCTGCCTACAAGGGCTATGGTAATGCGCAGTTTATGTATGCCTTTATGCTCCAGGCCGGAGAGGATGATAATGAGTCCAAACCCTTTGAAGCACTGGTCTGGAGTGAAGTGGCGCGCCTCAATGGACAGCCGGCTACGTCCGATATCGCCGACATCGCCAAACTAAAACTGGAAGATGACCAGGTTGCGAAAGCGCAGCAAGCCGCCACTCGCTGCCTGGAAAGCACTTACACTGACTGCCACTAGAGATTTGTCTTTTCGGCCAAAACTTTAGGACGATAAAGTTTATTGTTTTTTTGGCTAAAGAATTCAGCTGTTATCCCGATTCTATTAGTAACTGTAATTAAATAATGGATCGGAGATCTGTCCCATGACAATGAACAACAAGGCTCTCAATGCTTACCGCAATGTTCATGTTGCATCTGCAGTGCCCTACGCCGATGGCATTCAACTGATTCAGATGCTGTTTGATGGCCTACTCGAAACTCTCTCTTCTGTTGAAGGCGAAATTGAGCGCAAAAATATTGCCGAAAAATGCCGTTATTTAAATCGTGCAACAAGCATTGTCTATGGCCTGCAAGACTCCTTGGATTTAAACAAAGGTGGTGATCTGGCACGCAATCTCGCCGACCTTTACGATTACCTGGTGCGCCGTCTGGTCTATGCCAATCGGCATAATGATGTCGATGCGGTTCGAGAAGTAAAAGATCTGGTAAACGAGATTTGCAGCGCCTGGGAACTGCTTCCATCACTTCTTAAAGAACAACCCGTTGCATTGGCGTCCTGATATTTAAATATCCTAGAGAGGCGCAACGACGGTAATCCTGTTATCCGCTGCGCCTTGACTCCCCCCTCCCCGGCATGGCATAACTGTCGACAGAATAAAAATAAATTCCAATCTGTCGCGGGGAATTCTCAAGATGTTGCTCAACAAGCAGAGGGTTATGACAATCCTCAACAAAGGTAGCGGCGGTGATCGACTTAGCCGTGGTTGCGATTTTTTTCTCTCAGTACTTATTCTCCTTAACCTCGTAGCGGTCTGTCTTGAATCTGTAGAGAGCATCAACAATCTCTATCACACCCAATTGGTTATTTTTGAAATGGTTTCAGTGACCATCTTTATGCTCGAATATTCACTGCGAATCTGGTCCGTCGCCGCCGATACGGAAAGCCCTGCTAAAACTACCTCAGGACGGCGGTTCCACTATATTTTTAGCTTCACCGGAATAATTGATCTGCTGGCTATTCTGCCGAGCATCCTGCCACTGCTACTCGGCGGTATTGATCTGCGCTGGCTGCGCGTTTTGCGTCTGGCGCGACTTTTAAAAATATCCCACTACTCCTCGGCTTTGGAAGACCTGTTTTCTGCTGTCTATCAGGAGCGTCGCTCATTTTTTGCCGCACTTTATCTGATGGGTATAGCACTCTTTCTCTCCAGCTCCCTGATGTATCTCGCTGAGTTTGAGGCCCAGCCAGAGAAGTTCGCCTCGATACCGCAGACCATGTGGTGGGCACTGATTACCCTGACGACCGTTGGCTATGGAGATGTCTACCCGGTAACACCGCTGGGCCAGGCGGTTGGAGCGTTTACCGCACTGTTGGGGGTCTGCACTGTGGCGCTGCTAACCGGTATTGTCGCCTCGGCATTTTCCAACCAAATGGCGCGCCGCGAAACGATTTTTGAAGCGGAGATTGCCGCAGCAATGAGCGATGGTGTGGTAACTGAGGATGAGCAAGCCCATATTGAGGAGCTGCGCGAGCGCTTTAAGATTACCGAGGAGCACGCCCGTGCCGTCTTTGCACTTATTGATGAACAACGCAGAGAGTAACTGGCCGGCCAGCGGCTTTAACTGCCGTCAATTATCACTTCAATCCGGCGATTTTTAGCGCGCCCCGCGGGTGAATCATTGGCCACCAGCGGTCTGGTATCCGCCAGGCCTGTTACCGTGACGCGGCCATCTTCGATGGGAGAGCTATCCAGCAGATAATCCGCCACTGCCGCTGAACGTGCGGCAGAGAGATCCCAGTTAGAGCGGAATCGTTCACTAAAGGCCATGGGGATATTGTCGGTGTGTCCCTCGATGGTAATCAGACCGGAGCTGTCAGCAATGGACTGGCCCACCTTGTCGAGCAGCGGTTTAAAGGCGGGCTGCAGGTCTGCATATCCGCTGCGAAACGAACCGCGCTCAGCAAGGCGGACAATAATTTTGTCACCATCGCGCTCCACCTCTGCAAGGCCTGCGGCGATTTCATTGGATAGACGCGCGCGAATCTTCTGATATTGATCTGCAATCGCCTGCTCTCCCGCCTGAGTGCCGCGACCACTGAGATCTCCACTAAGCGTCTCCGGGGACTTGTCGACCACCTCAATTTGCGAGGCGACCTGCGCCTGAGCTGAGGCGACTTTGGCAAAGACTTCAAGATCGCTCTGCATCACTTTCGAGCCAGATTTCGATTTGTTGGATTCGCCGTTGTTACCGGTCTGCGCTTCAGCTACGATCTCCACAACCAGTTGCTTGTCTTTTATTGTGACCTTTACCTTGCCCTCGGCAATTTCCTTGGCCAGGCTCTTTTTCAACACTTCGGCATCAGCGTTAGTCTCAAACTGATGCTTTTTCAGAGAGTCCTTTAACTCGGGATCTTCGGGCTGCGGCTTTGAGGTAGTCTGCTCCTGAATCACATTGAGCAATGTCGGATCAACCTTGGCAGTTTTGTACTGCTTGGCAATAATATTATCTGCTGTGGGCTGCTCGACAGTGGGTACAATTTTTTGCACACCAAACTTTTGATTCATCGAGCCACTGACTTCTTTGTATTTGGGCACATTCATATGTGCAAAGGAGAGAATCAAAACAAAAAACGCCATCAGAAGCGTCGCCATATCGGCAAAGGTCGCCATCCATGCCGGCGCACCCCCTTTACAGGGCGGGCAGTCTGCCTCTTCTGCTTCCTCAGGTGGTGGCGGTGGAGGCGCTGGTGCTACTACTTCATCATCCACTGCACTGTCGGTAGTCTCGGGCAGTGGTGCCTCACCGCTATCTGCATTGCTCAGGTCAGTGCTGTCTGGGATCGCGTCTTCCTGCGCCTTGTTATCCACTTCATCGGCCATGGGGATAGTCTCCTGACAGCAGAGCGACAACAGATTCTATATTCTGATTATGAGCCATCGACTATCACCTCAATACGACGGTTGCGGGTACGACCCGCAGCGGTGTTGTTTGTGTCAATCGGTCGCGTGTCAGCAAATCCGGCAACCGTGATTGCGCCCTGGTCGAGCTCTGAATTCTGGGCAAAAAAGTCGGCGACTGATGCGGAGCGGGCTGCCGACAGATCCCAGTTAGAGTTAAACCGCTCACTAAAAGCGACGGGGACGTTGTCTGTATGCCCTTCGACACGCACTTTGCCACTCGTCGCGGATAGAGAATTGCCCACCCGCGTCAACAAGCCGGCAAACCCAGGTTGCAGATCAGCACTGCCAGAGATAAAGGATCCCTGACTGGCCAACCGCACAATAATACGGTCGCCATCTCGCTCTACTTCGGCAAGACCCATTTGGATATCAGCTGCCAGGGCAACTCGTATTTGCTGGTATTGGTCATCGACGTCCTGTCGGCGCTGGTCGGCGCTGCCACCAGACGAACTATTACTGTCAGCGTCAGACTGCAAGCCACCAGCTTTTGCGCCTGAGGCAAGCTGTTGCTTGCGCACCTCAATCTCGGTGGAAACCATTGACTGAAGATCGACAACTTTTGAAGCCACTTCAATTGTGGTCTGACTGATCGGGCCACCAGCTCCTTTTCCTGAATCCGTTTTGCCCTGCCCACCACTGGCACTGTCGGATAGCAGCTCGACAACCACCTTGTCATCCTCGAGCCTGACCGATACCTGACCCTGTTCAATCTGCTCGGCAAGGGCTTCCTGCACACTGCGAAACTCCTCCTGGGTTTTAAAGTCGGCGACGCCCTCTTCCGTTTTCTTGACAATAAATTCCTGGGTAATATCTTCTGAGCGCTGGCGTTTTTGGTCAATAACCGTAGGTTCTGCCAACGCGGGGGTATACTCCTGTTTCACCAGGCTGGTCGCCGTTGGCAGAGAAATTTTCGGGACAATTCGGGCAACACCAAAGGCCGATCTCAAGGAACCGGCAATCTGCTTGTACTTGGGAACACTAACTTCCGCAAAAGAGAGCAAGAGCACAAAGAAAGCCATTAGCAGTGTCGCCATATCGGCAAAGGTGGCCATCCACGCAGGGGCTCCGCCCTTACAGGGCGGACACTCTTCGGCAGGGGGCGCGCTGGGTTGCTGAACCGCAGCGTCGCCGTCGACCTTGTCTTGTTCCAGATCGTCAGCCATCGTTTAGTTAGGCGGCTGCCAGTTTGGAGCGCGCTTTGGGGCCAAGGAATGACGCTAAGAAATCACTTAATACACGTGGATTTCCGCCATCTTGAATAAACAGAATGCCCTCAATAATCAGCTCATTATTAGCCGCTTCAAGTTCAGCCTGATTTTCTAACTTCATGGCGATTGGCAAGCAGATAACATTGGCCAAAATCGCACCGTACATGGTGGTCAAGAGCGCTACCGCCATCGCCGGTCCAATCGACTTTGGATCGCCCATATTACCGAGCATCTGTACCAGGCCGATCAGCGTACCGATCATGCCCATCGCCGGCGCAATTTCACCCCAGGCAGAGAATATCTTGGCGCCCATGGCGTGGCGCATTTTGGTACTGGCCAGCTCCCTGTCCAGCGAGCTTTTAATAATTGTCGCATCAGTTCCATCGACCAGCATGGAAACGGCTTTGGAGAGAAATGGGTTATCAATTTCCTGTCCTTCAAGGGCGATCATACCGTCTTTGCGAGCAATGGTAGCCAGCTCCACAATCTGCTCGATAAGCTGTGCCGGCTCATCCAGCTTGTTTTTGAAGGTCTTGCCCATCACGCCGACCGCGCCAAGGAATTCACCTAGAGAAGAGCGGAACATAACCACCATTATTGAGCCGCCAACCACAATTAATAGTGAGGGGGTGTCAATAAATGCTGCCATGTCGTCGATGGCCATAAAAATCAAGCCAAAGGCACCAAGCAGACCAATAATCGTTGCGATATCCATGAACTTTCCTTACAACATTGTCGAAGTTTTGAGCCGCCCAACAGACTTCTTGGACGACACTAAATTGTTTGTTTGGCAAATAGTACTCGCTTAATCTGCTAAAGGCAGCACTAAATACTCTACAGTAACAGTCTATATCGGCAGCTATGAAGAATTATTGAGCGTTGTCGAACAACAGTTTACAAAGGCTATCAGCAAAACAGGCTTCATTTATGCGCTGTTGTGTCGATTACACAATTAGTACCATTTTGACTCGATTGCGATTTTACGACGCATTGAGTTATGCTGGAATAGCAACGTAAAACGGTACTCTTGAGTTTGGCGTTGACAACTCGTAATCACAGCACATAAATAATTTATGCAGCGGGAGGCAGTATTTTGAGCTTTAGACCAACCAGGTTGTCAGGCCGTGGGGGATTATCTGTTATTACAGCGATCTCAATGCTGCTGATGCTGAATAGTTGCGCTGACTATCGCAGTGAAGAAAAATGCACTGACGCTATTCCGCGAGGAGATAAAGGCCGCTTTGAAGTGACCAATGCAGGTTTTGCGCGGGACACCGAGACAGAAACCGTTTGGTATCGTTGCGCCGCTGGGCAACGCTATTCCAACTTTCGCTGCAAAGGTGAGATTCTTCTACTAACCTGGGATGAAGCTATTGATTACGCCGAAGAATTTTCTGAGAAGTCAGGTGTGACCTGGCGTCTTCCCACTGACGATGAGATGATCTCGGTGACTGAATCATCCTGTGTCAATCCGGCGATCAATCACAATGTGTTTCCAGATATCTCCGTTGACAATCACTGGACGTCAAGCAAAGGGCTTCATCAGGATGTTTTCCGCTGCGCGGTGAACAGCTACAACGGTCGCATGTCCTGTCGACAGGCTCGCAAGATCGCGCAGCCATTTTTGCTGGTAAGAGACGGCGGTTAAAAAGACATCCAATCGTTTATCTAGCTTGTTTTCCTGCGGGTGGCGGTTTTGCTGCAAAACTGAGGCAGCTACTGCCATCGACCTGGACGACAGCCAGGCAGGGAAGCACCTTAGATTTAAAGCCCATTGCCTGACAGGCATAAGGCATTTTTGGCTGATGCGTTATCTGGAAGTGTCGGCAACCCCAGCAGTCAATTTTTGTTTTTTCTGGCGGCATCTTTTTTAGGTTTCCAAAATTCTTGATAGGCCTTCCAGAGGATTGTAAAAACCAACATAACGCCAATCAGCGTGGCAAACATATCAGTCAGCGCATAACCTTTTAGGCGGCTGACCTCCGGCCTAATCCACATAATTAAAATAATCGGTACGGCCACCAATAAGTAAATACGTACCAGCCTGCACACCGCACAGGGCGGTTTCTTTTTCTTTTCACGCATGCCTTAAGTTCCTCTGCTGATGAAGAATATATAAGGTAATACTACCAGCTTTGCACTGGCTGCGTCCCTTAGTCATCGTCACTTATTATGCTGGCTGATGGGTGTGGCTAGCTTAATGCAATTTGATATACTGGCTCCCACAAAGATTGTTAATCTCCATCAAGCGGTGCACTGTCCCCATGCTAATTGTTATTTCTCCTGCAAAAAAACTCGACTATGCAAGCGTCATTGACACACCAGCGGTTTCACAACCGGTGCTCTTAGACCATGCTGCAGAACTTTCACAGGGCCTTAAAAAGCTTGCGCCTCAGGATGTCTCAAGCTTGATGGGCCTGAGCGATAAGCTCGGCCTATTAAATTATCAACGCTTTCAAGAGTGGCAGACACCGTTTGATAAGGACAACGCAAAACCTGCGCTGCTGGCATTTAAGGGTGATGTCTATCAAGGCCTCGACGCCGAGAGCATGAGTGCAGAGGATTTAACCTGGGCTCAGAACCACCTGCGCATCCTCTCCGGTCTCTATGGTTTGCTGCGCCCGTTAGATTTGATGCAGGCCTATCGTCTGGAGATGGGCACCAAATTTGCCAATCCCCGCGGTAAGGATCTTTACCAGTTTTGGGGTGATATTATTACTAGGGAGTTAAACAAGGCAGAGTCATCTGTATTGGTAAACCTGGCTTCTAATGAGTACTTTAAATCAGTGCACAAAAAAGAGATCCGCGCGCGAATTATCACGCCGGTATTTATGGATAAAAAGAACGACAAATATAAAATTATCAGCTTCTATGCCAAGAAAGCTCGCGGCTTGATGAGCAGTTATATTATTAGAAACCGTATTACTGAGGTTGAACAGATCAAAGAATTTAACACCGACGGCTACAGTTACAATGCCGCGCTCAGTGAGGCTGATCAGTGGGTTTTTGTTCGCGACTAGCTCGCGATCAATAGATTAAATAATCTGCAGACAGGCCGATAAAGATAATCATACCCACTCGATGGTTACTGAGAAATGCTGCAAAGCAGGCCTCTCGGTCGCGCCCGCGACTGATGATATGCTGGTTGATAAAGTAGGCCCCTGCCACCGTCAGACCGATATAATAGACAGCACCGCGACCAAATAATAATCCTGCCCAAAGTAACAGCGCCAACACTGCAACCTGCAACAGCGCAATAATCAATAGATCGTATTTTCCAAACAATATGGCTGTGGATTTGATGCCTATCTGTAAATCATCATCGCGATCAACCATGGCGTAATAGGTATCAAAGGCAATGGTCCAGAATACCACCGCAGCAAAAACCACCCACAGTTCAATTGGCAGTCCATTGGTCTCGGCAGCAAATGCCATAGGTGTCGACCAGGCCCAGGCGATGCCCAGCCCCAGTTGGGGAAGATGGGTAACGCGCTTTAAAAATGGGTACAACGCAGCCACTGCTGCACCACCAATCGCCAGAGTAATGGTTAATTGGTTGGTTAGCAGTACCAGTATCAGCGCCACCAGCATCAGGCCAAAAAACAATCTCAGGGCCGCACCGGCATTAATCTCCCCTGTGGGAATCGGTCTATTTTTAGTTCGCTCAACGTCGCCGTCCACATGGCGATCGGCATAATCATTGATCACACAGCCCGCTGCGCGCATCACCACAACACCCAGGGTAAAGATCAGCAGGTTGCATAACTGCGGATGACCATCGCTGGCAAACCACAGCGCCCACAGGGTTGGCCACAACAGCAGATAAGTGCCTACAGGTCGATCGAGACGCATCAGGCGCACCCAAGGATTGGCTTTTAGAAGACTGATCATTTTATTTTGTGCTCATTGGGCTTAAAGCCTGGCAAAAATATTTCGCAGACCAAAAGGGGCTTGCCTGATAACCTAAACACTGAGCGACGACCCCAAATTGGCTGATTAAAAGGGGGCAGTGTAGGGGTCAGGGATTCGCAGTTATCTGCAGGAATACAGGCCCACTCCAGCGGTTCACGACGCATGGTGGGGTCGCTAAATAACAGCGCGCCGAGCGGTCTGCTGTCGAGATGGCGCAACTTGCGCAGGCGACCGGTCAAGGTTTGCAGAGGTATAATACTGCGGGCATAGACCCAGGGGACGCCGCGGCCAAACAGCAGTACTTCGCGAATCAGCGCCAGCTGTCGTGGTGCCAGCGCCAGTGCACGACATTCTGAAAATCTCGGCAATTGCACCGACTGACTGAGCACTTCAACACTAAACTGTCCATCACTGGCCTGTTGCAGGCGTTGCGTTAATGAGCCGCTATCCAACAACCAGTCACGCAGTTCTGCCGGCGCTTTGCTCACCTCTCCCAGCAATGGTTGCCGCCAGACCAGTTGATCTGAAAAATGCCCTTTAACCATCAATTAATGTTCCTGTAACCCATTGGCATAAAAATCTGTGCCGTCCGGCTGGGCTCGAAAACGTTTGTACTCCCACTGATACTGTTCAGGGGCCAGTTCGACCATTTTCTCCACGCCGGCATTGAGCGCGCTCACCGCAACTGTCTTGTCGTCACTGTACAGTCCCTCTTCGGCGGGTAAGAAATGTAGCCGCCAACCCCCTGTTTCGCGAATGGCAGAACAAAACAGTGCCTGACAACCAGAGCGGCCAATTAAATTGGTCAGCAAGGTCATGGTACGTGCCTGCACACCCATAAAGGGAGCGTAGATGCCGCCACTTTCCTCGGGCTGCTGGTCGGGAAGAATCGCCGTGGTCTCGCCTCTTTTTAAGGCTTTAATCAAAGCCGCAACACCGCGCCCATCGGTTGGTACCAGTGTTGCACCGGACTGTTCTCGAGAGGATTTAATCCAGGTTCCCACTTCAGGAATTTTTGGTGGCTCATAAAGGGATGTCATTTTACTGCGCGGAGAGACCCACAGCCCGACAACTTCCCAGTTGCCCTGATGGGGAACAATAAGAATGGTGCCACGCTTGTCGGCCATGGCCGTCTGGAAAAGTTCAAGCCCTTCCACAGCAACTATTTTGCTCTCGAGCCATGCGTTGGGCTTGGACCAGACTCTGGGCGTTTCCACAAACGCCTGGCCCAATTGCAGCATACGTTTTTTGCACAGGCTCTCTATTTGCTGAGCCGTCATCTGCGGATAGCAGAGGCGTACGTTAATTCGCGAGACCAACACTGGGCTCAGCTGCAGACGATAGATCACTCGACCGATGGTGCGCCCAAGCAGGCGCCCCGCGGACAGTGGAAGCCAGCCAAAAAACTGCAGAACAAACAGGAGAACTTTATTTTTCAACGTCGTCGATCCCCTTTTTAGAAAGGCTGGATTGTCGGTTTTTTCTCGCTATTGGAGCAAGCTGTTTACGTTTACTTTTTAAGCTTTTCTGGCAGCTCATTAGTCAGGTAATCAAGTAGATCATCGCCTATTTGATGATGCAAAAGGCCCAGCTCAATATTTGCCTTGAGCAATCCCATCTTGCTACCGCAGTCATAACGTGTGCCCTCATACTCATAGGCAAGTACCTGCTCGTCAGCCAGCAATGTCTGAATCGCATCGGTGAGCTGGTACTCTCCCCCAGCACCTGGCTTTAACTGATCGAGGTGCTGGAAAATCTGTGGCGTGAAAATATAGCGGCCGGTAACGCCCATATCAGATGGCGCATCTTCAAAGGCTGGCTTTTCAACAATTTCGTCCAATAAATAAACGCGCTCGGACTGAGGCTTGCCACTGATAACACCGTAGGCCGAAATCTCCGGACCAGGCACTTTCTGTATGGCAATAACGGAACTTTTATAGTATTCAAAGAGCTCGACCATCTGGCGTACCGCGCCTTTTTCCCCGTGAATCAAATCATCTGCAAGGATTACGGCAAAGGGCTCATCGCCAATCAGGTGCGCCGCAGTCAACACCGCGTGACCCAGACCCAGCGCTTCGTTTTGTCTGATATAAGTACAGCTGACACCTTTGGGGACAATATTTTGCGCTATATCCAGCAGCGCCTTTTTATTGTTCATCTCCAGCTGATGCTCAAGTTCGTAGGCTTTATCAAAATGATCGGCAATGCTGCGCTTGTTGCGACCGGTGATAAAAATCATCTCGGTAATACCCGCTTCAATCGCCTCTTCAACCGCGTACTGAATTAATGGCTTGTCGACAACGGGCAGCATCTCTTTTGGGTTTGCCTTGGTCGCAGGTAAAAACCTTGTCCCCATGCCTGCCACCGGAAATACTGCTTTTCGAACTTTCTCACCATGCCTTACATGAAACATCTAGTACTATCCTCTGTTGATTAAGGAGGGATTAACCTGCTATCTATTCTGGTAGATTAATCTCTACACAGCATTATATCCATTTATGATTATAACAAGACGATTTTAATTAGCGGCTTAGCCCCCTTATTCCCCCTCTTTTTCCCTTTCTTTATTAAACTGCCGCCTTATAATTGCGCATTCTCAACATAAACGTACTTTTCGTTAATTAAAAACTCGTAGGAATCCACTGTGAGCAATGTCGGCACGCCCCCTGATACATTTCAGGACCTAATAATAAGACTACAACAATACTGGGCTTCTCAGGGTTGCGTGGTGTTACAGCCATTGGATATGGAGGTCGGCGCCGCCACCTTCCACCCCTCTACTTTCCTGCGAGCAATTGGCCCGGAAAACTGGAATAGCGCCTATGTACAGGGCTGCCGCCGTCCGACTGACGGACGCTACGGCGAAAATCCCAACCGACTGCAGCACTACTACCAGTTTCAGGTAGTGATGAAGCCCTCTCCCAGTGATTTTCAGGAACTCTATCTCGGTTCACTGCGCTCGCTGGGTATAGATACCGCTGTTCACGATGTTCGCTTTGTGGAAGATAACTGGGAATCCCCTACATTGGGCGCCTGGGGTATTGGCTGGGAAGTCTGGCTCAACGGTATGGAAATTACCCAGTTCACCTATTTTCAGCAGGCTGGTGGACTCGAATGTTATCCCGTGACCGGCGAAATCGCCTACGGTCTCGAGCGCATCGCCATGTATCTGCAGGGTGTCGATAGCATTTACGACCTGATCTGGGCCCGCGGCCCCCAGGGTGATGTGACCTACGGCGATGTCTTTCACCAAAATGAAGTCGAGATGTCGACGTTTAATTTTGAACATGCGGATGTGGACTCGCTGTTTGCCACGTTTGACCAGTGTGAAAAAGATTGCCTGAAATTAACGGAGAGCGGCTTGCCACTGCCGGCCTATGAGATGGTGATGAAAGCATCTCATGCCTTTAATTTGCTCGATGCCCGCCACGCTATTTCAGTGACTGAACGTCAGCGCTATATCCTGCGGGTGCGAACCATAGCCCGCGCTGTTGCCCAGGGTTACTTTGACTCCCGACTGGAGCTGGGCTTCCCCATGGCAGACAAGGAGCTTGCCGAAGAAGTTATCCAGCGTGTCGAGAAAGAAAAGCTTGCCGCCGCTGCCAAGCAGGAAAAAGCAGAGTCAAAAAAGGACAAAAAAAATAAACAGCCCGCTAAAACACCTGGAGAATCAAAATGAGTGCAGATTTTCTAGTTGAGATTGGCACCGAAGAACTTCCACCCAAGGTGTTGCGTCAACTCTGTGACAGCTTTGCTGAAGGTATCACCAGTCGCCTGAGCGCAGAACAGTTGCAGTTCGGCGAGGTGACCGTCTATGGAGCCCCGCGTCGCCTGGCTCTGCTGATCAAAGACCTTGAAACCCAAACACCAGATCAGGATGTGGTTAACTGGGGACCTCCAGCCAAGGTTGCCTTTGATAGCGACGGCAATCCAACCCGAGCTGCAGAGGCCTTTGCGAAAAAGAATTCCGTCGAGCTCAACGCACTGTCAGGCTTGGTGGAAAATGACGGCCAACAGGATAAGCTCTGTGTACGTAAAACCGCTGTGGGCAGCCCAACCGAATCTCTGCTTGGCGATATTATTAATCAGTCCCTCGCAGCCCTGCCAATTCCCAAGCCCATGCGCTGGGGCAAGAGTCGTCAAGAATTTGTTCGACCTGTGCAGTGGGCGGTTGTGCTATTTGATAGCAAAACCATCAACGCCAATATACTGGGCATTGAAAGCAGCAATATTAGTCGAGGCCATCGCTTCCACAGTCAGGGCGATATCCTTATTGAATCCCCTGCCAGCTATAAAGATACTCTCTATAAAGCCTTTGTTATCGTCGATTTCGAAGAGCGCCGCGAACTTATTCGTCAGGGTGTTATTGCCGCCGCCAAGAGTGCTGATGGCACTGCGGTTATCGACGAAGACCTTCTCGATGAGGTGTCGGCGCTAAATGAGTGGCCAGTGCCGCTGATGGGCCGTTTCGAGGAACACTTCCTGGAAGTTCCTGCCGAAGCGCTGGTCTCTTCTATGGCGCAACATCAAAAATATTTCCATGTTGTCGACAGCGATAACCAGCTTAAACCTCTGTTTATTACTGTGGCTAATATTGCCAGCCTTGATCCGCAGCAGGTTATCAGCGGTAACGAACGAGTTATTCGCCCCCGTCTGGCAGATGCCGCGTTTTTCTATAAAACCGACCTGAAATCCACACTGCAGACACGTCGCGAGACACTTAAGTCGGTGGTCTTCCAGACCAAGCTTGGCAGCATCTACGATAAAACTGAGCGCGTTAGTGGGTTGGCAAAAATACTTGCCAACTACACTGGTGCCACAGCAGAACATGCGGGTCGCGCCGGTGAGCTGTGTAAATCAGATCTCGTCAGCGAGATGGTCGGTGAGTTCGATGACCTCCAGGGAGTGATGGGACGCTACTACGCTCTCAATGACGGTGAAGATCCGGCTGTTGCCGATGCGCTGATGGAACAGTATCTGCCGCGCTTTGCCGGCGATGCGATCCCTGCCACTGAAACGGGTGCCGCACTGGCGCTGGCAGATCGCCTGGACACTTTGGTCGGTATTTTTAGTATTGGCCAGCAGCCCTCAGGGTCACGAGATCCTTTTGCATTGCGACGCGCCAGTCTTGGTATTCTGCGCATTATCATTGAGCGCAATATAGACCTGGATCTTAAACTGGCTATCACCGCAGCAGCTCAGCAGTTAAACATCACCGAAGATGCTGACAAGTTATGTTTGCAAGTCCTTACTTACGCCCTGGATCGCTTTAAAGCTTGGTATCGGGATGAGGGCATAGATGCAGAAGTCTTTGCCGCTGTCGCCGCTCTAGAGCTCAGTAACCCTCTGGATATCGATGCCAGGGTCAAGGCCGTTGACCAATTCACGGGCCTGCCAGAAGCTGTTGCACTGGCTTCCGCAAATAAGCGTGTATTGAATATTCTCGCTAAGCAGACTGCAGAAACCATTCCATCAGCCATTGATAGCAGCCTGTTAGTCGATGCCGCCGAACAGCAATTAGCCGACAATATCTCAGCTCTAAGCAGCGCCATTGCACCTCTGTTAGAACAGCGCGACTATACAGGAGTATTGAAAGAGCTGGCTTCACTGCGAGCCCCCGTCGATCAATTCTTTGATGATGTTATGGTGATGGTCGATGATCCAGCTATTCGCGACAATCGACTGGCACTGCTGAACAGCTTGCGCAGCCTGTTTTTAAATGTTGCGGACATCTCGCAACTTGTGGTCACTAAATGAGCGCAACCCGCTAATGACAAAGCTCTGGCAGGCCATAAGAGCAGTATTTTTTTATACTGGCTTAGTTATTCTAGTGCTGCTGATGAGCCTGTCGGTCTGTCTGGTTGGTTTTTTCCCGTTCCGCTATCGCCAGCTGTGCCTGACCTTTGGCAACAAACTGATAATGGCCTGGTTGCGCATCACCTGTGGCGTCAAGGTCAAAGTTGTGGGTCTGGAGAATATCCCGGATAAAGCCTGTGTCGTGCTCAGCAATCACCAGAGCACCTGGGAAACCTTCTTTCTACAACATCTGTTTGTTCCCGCCAGCGTTATTCTCAAGCGCGAGCTGCTCTGGATTCCGTTTTTTGGCTGGGGCCTCTTCGCTATGCGCGCCATCGCGATTAAACGCTCGAAGCCGGCAGGCGCTATTCGCCAGGTACTTAAGCAGGGTAAGCATCGTCTCGCTAAAGGTATTAAGGTGATTATATTTCCGGAAGGGACGCGAGTGCGCAGTTCAGAGGTTGGAACCTTTATGACCAGCGGCGCAGCCCTGGCCAAAGCAGCTGATGTACCTATTCTTCCAGTCCGTCACAATGCTGGCCAGTGCTGGCCTGCGGATAGTTGGTTAAAAACACCCGGCACTATCAGTATTGTGATTGGCCCGACTATAGCAACCGACAGCCACAATCCTCGCGAATTGACCGAACTCGCACAGCAGTGGATTGCCAGCGCTCTCTAATCTTTGCGAAACAGCTGACATCCCTTATCAGGTCTCTAAACTACACTTAAATAATCAAAAAAGAGTGTGGATTGGCTATGTTTGCTAAGAAAAAAACCGCGAAAAAACGCAGCTCAATAGCGGATAACCGCAAGACTGTTCGCAGAAGGACCAGTGATCGCCGCAACGAAGTTCGGTATGAGCCAGACAAAGAAAACCGCCGGCAAAATAAAGGCCGGCGGTCTTCGGATAAGGATATTTGGGGACCTTAATAAGGGCAGATTAAGCCCGCATCAAACGTCCAGATTAACCACTGAAAGCGCATTGGTCTCAATAAAGTCTCTGCGTGGCTCTACCTGATCGCCCATCAGGGTGGTAAACATCTGATCCGCCGCAATCGCATCTTCAATGGTAACCTGCAACATACGTCGAGAATCCGGATCCATGGTGGTCTCCCAGAGCTGCTCGGGATTCATCTCACCGAGACCCTTATAGCGCTGGGTATTCAGTCCGCGACGCGACTCTGCCATCAACCAGTCCAGAGCCTGATGGAAACTCTCCACCAACTGCTGCCGCTCACCGCGCTGCACAAAAGCGCCCTCTTCTATTAGGCCCTGCAGTGTTTCGCCAAGCCCGGCAATCGCATTGTATTCATTAGAGGCAAAGAACTCACGACCCAAGAGGTGGTAGTGAGGAATACCGTGGGCAGTAATCTCAACTTTAGGTAGGAAGATATGCCGCTCTTTATCTTCGTCCACATGTACCTCATAGCGGTGAGTGCCAACCATGACATTTTCGAGATTTTCCTGAAGTTCGCCACACCAGGACGCAAGATCGCCGCTATTTTCAAGAAGTTTATCTGAGAAGCGCGGGCTGTATATCAGCGCTTCAAGCACCTCTTTCGGATAGACCAAAGACATACGCTCAATCAATCCCATCACATGACGGAACTGATTAACCAGCGCTTCCAGGGCGGTGCCCTGAATACCTGGCGCCGTAGGATTAACATGCAGGCTAGCATTTTCAAGTGCCTTGGAGGTTAGATAAACCAGCAGCGCATCGTCATCTTTCACATACTGCTCGCTCTTACCGCGACTGACTTTATACAGTGGTGGCTGGGCAATAAAGATATGGCCAGCCTCAACCAGTTCGCGCATCTGTCTAAAGAAAAACGTCAGCAACAGTGTACGAATATGCGATCCATCAACGTCCGCATCGGTCATAATCACGATGGTGTGGTAACGGAGTTTCTCTGGATTAAACTCCTCGGTGCCTATGCCGCAGCCCAGTGCGGTAATCAGCGTGCCAACCTCGGCACTGGAAAGCATCTTGTCAAAACGCGCTTTCTCAACATTGAGGATTTTACCTTTAAGAGGCAGTATCGCCTGAGTTCTACGATCACGACCCTGCTTTGCTGAACCGCCAGCAGAATCACCCTCCACCAGATATAATTCTGAAAGGGCCGGGTCTTTTTCCTGACAATCCGCCAATTTTCCGGGCAGTCCAGCAATATCGAGCGCACCCTTACGTCTGGTCATTTCACGGGCTTTGCGGGCGGCTTCACGAGCACGGGCCGCATCAATCATTTTATTCACCACAGCTCTGGCATCCTGGGGATACTCCAGCAGGAAGTCACTGAACTTTTCGCCCATCTCCTGCTCAACCGCGGTTTTCACCTCGGAGCTAACCAGTTTATCTTTTGTCTGCGAGGAAAACTTCGGGTCTGGGACTTTTACCGAAATAATCGCCGTTAAGCCCTCACGTGCATCGTCGCCAGTGGTGCCTACCTTCGCCTTGCCATTAATGCCCTCTTTCTCTATATAGGTATTTAGGCCGCGGGTCAGCGCCGAACGAAAGCCAGCCAAATGCGTGCCGCCATCGCGCTGGGGAATATTATTGGTATAACAGTGAATGCTCTCCTGGAAACCGTCATTCCACTGCAATGCCACCTCAACACTGGTGCCGTCTTCGCGCATAGTGTTGAAATGCATAATCTTGTTAACAGTTGTTTTGTTCTGGTTAAGATATTCAACAAAGGCGCTTAAGCCGCCCTCGTAGGCGTAGACATCTTCTTTTGCAGTTCGCTCATCATGCAAGACAATACGCACGCCCGAGTTCAAGAAGGACAGCTCACGGAGTCTTTTGGCCAGAATATCAAAATGGAACTTGATATTGGTAAAGGTATCGATCGACGGAACAAAGTGAACTGCAGTACCTGATTCTTCAGTGTCACCAACAACTTCAAGGGGTCCCTGGGGAACACCGTGGGCGTAGTCCTGCTCGTGAATCTTGCCATCTCTGCGAATCGTTAAACGCAGCTTGGCTGACAGGGCATTAACCACCGAAACACCTACGCCGTGTAAACCACCTGACACCTTATAGGAATTATCATCAAACTTACCGCCGGCATGGAGTACCGTCATAATAACTTCAGCGGCAGAGACACCCTCTTCGTGCATCTCTGTAGGAATACCGCGGCCATTATCTGAAACAGTAATAGATTCGTCAGGGTGAATAACGATCTTGATTTCGGAACAATGTCCCGCCAGCGCCTCATCAATGGAATTATCCACCACCTCGAACACCATATGGTGCAGGCCGGTGCCATCATCAGTATCGCCAATGTACATACCAGGCCGCTTGCGAACTGCATCCAGGCCTTTTAGTACCTTAATACTCGAAGAATCATAATTCTGTTCGTCAGTCATAAACTTTCCATACCCTGTTATCTAATCAACTAAAGCAACGCCATGTTCCATGTGGAACATCTGGTGCGGGACTGTCTGCACCAAATCCTCAAAATCTTTTTTATCGACCCCGGTAATAAAGTACTGACAACCAAGATCATTTAAATACGAAACCACCTGGCCGCGATGCTGATAATCCAGCTCAGCGGGCAGATCATCCAAAAGGAAAAGACAAGATTCCCCTGTATGTTCTCGATAATGGGCAGCTTGCGCTAACTTAAGCGCGTAAACCAAAAGTTTTATCTGCCCTCTCGAGAGATGATCAGCGGCAGTCTGACCATCAACTTTAATTCTTATATCTGCTCGGTGCGCACCGTGGCTCGTGGTCTTTGTGCCTATATCACGGCCATGATCAGCGGCGTAAACATCGGCCAGGGAGCGCTCCTCATCCCAGCCGCAGTAGTATTCAAGGGAAACCTGCCCTAATCCCTCAAATGCACTTACCGCTTGATTTAACTGTCCGGAAAGCGCTGACAGGTACTGTCGTCTAAACCGGGTTATTTGCTCACAGAGGGGAATTAACTCCGCCGTCCAGGTACGCAATAAATCTTCGTCTATTCTACCATGGCGAAGCAGCTGATTGCGCTGTTTTAGCGTTTTTTGAAAGCGTCGCCAGAGATTGGTGTAATCATGTTCCACGTGGAACACGCCCCAGTCTAAAAACTGCCTGCGCTGAAGAGGGCCGCCCTCTAAGAGCATAAAGCTGTGGGCATCAATCAACTGCAGGGGAAGCTCGGAAACCAGCTGCGCCGCGGTCTGTAGAGGCTTTCCATCCAGACGTGCCTCAAAAAGGCCTTTGGATGTGCGCTTGATACCGAGCTGGTGGGCGGTGGAAGTCTGGTCACGCAGAAGTCGCCCCGAGACAACCAGCTCATCCGCATCATTGTTAACCACCACACGCAGGTCGCGGTGACGAAAAGAACGGCCGCGGCCAAGAAGATAGATAGACTCTAGAAAGCTGGTTTTTCCGCTGCCGTTGGCACCGAAAATAATATTCGCCTGAGGATGGCAGCTGGTGCGGATATTTTTCAGGTTTCGAACCTGAAAAATATCCAATTGAGATAAATGCATAGAGTTAGGATTAGCGGCAGAAGCAGCTAGTGAACGGCAGCGATGCCGTTACAGCCGCATCGGCATAACAACATAGACCGCTGAGCCATCAGCTGCATCTTCTACCAACGCGCTGCTGCTAGAGTCAGAAAGCGTTAAACGAACGCCCTCTCCCTTGAGAACGTTGAGAACATCCAGCAGATAGCTGACATTGAAACCAATCTCCAGCTCATCGCCTGCGTAATCAACACCTACAACCTCTTCAGCCTCTTCCTGTTCTGGGTTGTTGGCGACCATTTTAATCGCGCCATTTGAAAGCATAATGCGTACACCGCGATACTTTTCATTGGAGAGGATTGCTGTTCGCCCAAACGCCTGTTTGAGCTCGGCGCGATCACCGATAACCTGCTTGTCACCACCTTTAGGCAGAACACGGTCATAGTCAGGGTAAGCGCCATCGACTAGCTTGGAGGTGAAACAGTAATCCGCACCATTGACGCGAATATGGTTAGAACCCATAGCCACACGCACCGCGCCCTCATCGCTGACCAGGCGCGCCAACTCCATTACGCCTTTGCGCGGCAAGATAGCCTTGGTAAGCTCGGCTACCTCTATCTCACAGGCCGCATCACAGAGCGCCATTCTATGGCCATCTGTGGCTACTGCGCGAAGCTTGTTGGAGCTGACTTCCCACAACATACCGTTGAGGTAATAGCGAACATCCTGCTGCGCCATGGCAAAAGAGGTCGATTCAATCAGGTGTTTCAACGTCTCGGTTTCAACATCAAACTCAATATTGTTCTCGCCATTATCAACCGAGGGAAATTCGTTGGCCGGAAGGGTTGCCAGGGTAAATCGACTGCGACCACTCTTTACCTGGGCCTTGCCATCACTGCTGGAAAAATCAACCTTGGCACCATCGGGCAGAGATCGACATATGTCTAGTAGCTTGCGCGCCGAAACTGTGACCTCGCCAGCCTCCTCTGCAGCTGTTACTTCGGTATAGCCAATAATCTCAACTTCGAGATCGGTACCGGTTACCGAGAGGCGCGAGCCCTCCAGGCTGAGCAACACATTGGAAAGAATTGGCAATGTCTGGCGTCTTTCAACAACACCGACAACCAACTGTAAGGGCTTGAGTAATGCTTCACGGGAAAGGCTAAATTTCATGATAAATTCGTATCTCCGACACGGTTAATTACATCTTGTAACATACTATTTTTTTATTTGTCTTTAAGCTAACAGGAAGTGCATTCTAGCTGGAAAGCACTGTGGCGATAAAGCGTCCTAGTTAGACAGCGTCCTATACAGGTGCTTTAAATCACGCTCCACCTCGCGATCACTGCTCTCAAGCTCTTTAACCTTGCGGCAGGCATGAAGGACTGTAGTGTGATCCCGCCCACCAAAAGACTCACCAATTTCCGGAAGGCTATAATTGGTCAGCTCTTTAGCCAGCGCCATGGCAATCTGTCTTGGCCTGGCAACAGAGCGACTGCGGCGCTTGGAAAGCAGGTCAGACATCTTTAATTTGTAATAGTCGGCTACCACTCTCTGAATATTGTCTATGGTAACCAGCTTGTCCTGCAGCGCCAACAAATCTTTCAGTGACTCACGAATTAAATCGATATCGATAACCCGGCCGCTAAATTGCGCATGGGCCATCACTCTTTTCAACGCCCCCTCAAGCTCGCGAACATTCGAGCGAATACGTTGAGCAATAAAGAATGCAGCATCTCTGGATAGCTCCATACCCACCTGCTCAGCCTTATTGATCAAGATGGCAACACGGGTTTCAAGCTCTGGTGGCTCAACCGCTACCGTTAAACCCCAGCCAAAGCGGGATTTTAAGCGCTCTTCAACACCATCGATTTCCTTGGGGTAGCGATCAGAGGTTAAAATCATCTGCTGGCCGCGCTCCAATAGAGCGTTATAAGTGTGGAAGAACTCTTCCTGACTGCGATCCTTGCCAGAAAAGAACTGAATATCATCAATCAACAGGGCATCTACCGAACGGTAGAACTGCTTAAACTCATCGATCGCCTTGAGCTGCAGGGCCTTGACCATATCCGCCACAAACCGCTCTGAGTGTAAATAAACAATTTTTGCATCGGGCTTGCGCTGCCGCAGGGCATTGCCAACAGCGTGCATCAAGTGGGTTTTACCCAGACCAACGCCGCCATATATAAACAGTGGATTGTAAGAGCCGCCAGGATTTTCCGCTACCTGCTGCGCCGCAGCCAGGGCGAGCTGATTGGACTTGCCCTCAACAAAGCTATCAAAAGTAAACGCACCATTGAGATTGCTTTTTAAGCTGTGTTCAGCGGCAGAGGTAATGATTTGCGGAGCGGAAATACGTGAAACCGACTGCACCTGCGGTGATGGCACCACCAACCTGGGGGCTTCAACCGCGTCCAAAACCTTGGACGTAGGCGCTGAGTGACTACTGGCAATGTGCGCCTGATCGTCGACAACTGCCGGGCTAGACTGAGACTTGAATGCAGGCGCGCGCTCGGAATGGGATACCACTGCAACACTGCACTGATCCGCACCAAACCGTGAAAAAAGCGCCTCGATACGGGCCAAAAACTTATTCTGAACCCAGTCTTCAATAAAACGGTTAGGCGCAACCAGCTGGATTCGTTGAGGCGCGAAAGAACCATCATCAAGAATGGCGTCGCCAGCAAAAAACTGTGCTTTTAAAGGTCTGATCCAGGTATTGAACTGCTGAGGAGGCAGCTCATCTGAGAGCTGCTTTGTACAATTTTTCCAGATTGACTGGAGAGCATTAAAATCCATAGGTTCGCCTATACCAACTGCACCACCCACAGAATCGTGCTCAAAAGAGTTACTTAATTCCACCTATTTTTCATCCCAACGCAAGATAACCCCAAGGGCAAAATTCCACCGAACTGTTGTTTCAGCACACCAGCACTTCACTAAACAACAAGTTAAACCGCCATCCAAGCTATACAATTTCTTTTTAATTTTTATTCATTTTCTTTTTCGAAAGACAACAAATTTTCGTTGAGATGATTCTATCCGCTTAAATTCCTTTTATCCACACCACAAAAAACCCAATATATTTATGGTTATTTATTTTATTAATTAATATCAATAAGTTAGCGAATATCAATGTTTTTTTTATCAACAAGCAGGGAATAAATTATTGGTTATTATTTAACCAACATCTGTGCATAAGCTGTGTATATCCAGTTAAAAACCAGTGTTTAGGGGAGCTCCTACAGAGATTATGCGCCGTCGGACAAGAGGCCATTACTGGTTCGTGACTTAAAAAATAAAAGTAGTCACTTTCCAATACAGAAGGACGAAAATATATGCCCTAACAGATCGTCAGAGGTGAACTGCCCGGTAATTTCAGAGAGGTGATTTTGCGCCTGCCTAAGATCTTCAGCCAAGAGTTCTCCGGCACCACTGGCACTTAATTGCCTGCGCCCCGTGTCGACCAACTGCAGGGCTTTTTCCAGGGCATCCAGGTGACGACGACGGGCGGAGAAAAGCCCCTCCTCCTGACCCTGAAATCCCATGCTGGTCTGTAAAAATGCCACCAGATCATCGAGTCCGGTCCTGTGTTTGGCAGATATGGCAAAAGTGGCTGGCTGGCCCTCGATAGGACCCGCAGTATGATCCGTCTGGTCAATTTTATTTAAAACTACGCTGATTGGCTGTCGAGCATCGGCATAGCGAGCAAAATACTCCGGCCAGATAGTTTGCAAATCCGAATGGTCGCTCTCACAGGCATCAACCAAAAACAGGACCTGGTCGGCGCGCTCAATCTCTTGCCAGGCACGGCGAATGCCCTCCAACTCAACCTCATCATCGCTGTCGCGCAGACCAGCGGTATCGATAACATGCAGAGGCATTCCATCAAGGTTGATTTTTTCCCGCAGCACATCACGAGTTGTGCCAGCCACAGAGGTGACAATTGCCGCCTCGCGACCCGCCAGTGCGTTTAATAAACTGGATTTACCGGCATTGGGTTTACCCGCCAATACCACAGTCATACCGTCCCGCAACAAAGAGCCCTGCTGAGCCTTACCGAGGGTGTCGGCCAACTCTAAAGAGAGGCGCTCAAGATTGGCTGAGAGACGTTCATCGGCGAGAAAATCAATCTCCTCTTCAGGAAAATCAATTGCCGCTTCCACATAGATTCGTATTTGTATTATTTGATCGACAAGCTCATTGACCAACCGCGAAAATTCACCCTGCAGGGATCGCACCGCACAGCGAGCTGCCTGAGCAGATGAAGCGTCTATTAAATCGGCAATCGCCTCGGCCTGGGTGAGATCAAGCTTATCGTTGAGAAAGGCGCGCTCACTAAACTCACCCGGTCTGGCCATACGGGCACCAAGCTGCAGGCAGCGCTGCAGAAGACTATCGAGGATTACCGGACCGCCGTGGCCCTGTAACTCGAGCACGTGCTCTCCGGTAAATGAAGCTGGCGCCGGAAAATAAATAGCCACACCCTCATCGAGAACCTGGCTATCCGCGCCTTTAAATTGACTGAAAACTGCCTCTCGAGGAGGTAGAGGCCTACCGATAATCTCGGTAATCATCTGCTCAATATTTCTGCCGGAAACGCGCACAATACCAACACCGCCGCGACCGGGCGGGGTGGCTATAGCAACAATGGTATCCAGATCGTTTTTCACTCTATACACCTAAACAAAAAAGGCCCCTTCAAGGGCCTTTTTTATTACTTTTTCGTTTTCCCTGAGGACTTACCAGAAGACTTCTGAGAAGCCGCTAACTGCCGGTTAACATACCACTGCTGAAGCATCGACAGCAGGTTGTTTACCGTCCAGTAGAGAACCAGGCCGGAAGGGAAAATCATAAAGAAGAAGGTAAACGCAATAGGCATAACCTTCATAACCATTGCCTGGGTTGGATCAGTGGGCATGGGCTGCATTTTTTGCATCAACAGCATACTCGCACCCATCACTAGAGGCAGAATAAAGTAGGGATCTTTGGCCGACAGATCGGCGATCCAAAAAATCCACGGAGAATGCCTGATCTCAACACTCTCCAACAGTACCCAGTAGAGAGAGAGGAATACCGGCATCTGCAACAACATTGGGAAACAACCGCCAGCGGGGTTAACCTTTTCCTTCTTGTACAGCCCCATCAACTCCTGGGACATTTTTTGCCTATCGTCACCGTAAGTCTCTTTTAAGCGCTCCATCTTTGGCTGCAAGCTGCGCATTTTCGCCATAGAGCGAAGGCTGGCAGCAGAGAGTGGGTAGAGCAGAATTTTAATGCCAATGGTTAGCAAAATAATCGCCCAACCCCAATTGCCAACCAACTCATAAATAAACTTCATGGCGGCAAAAATTGGCTTGGCCAGCATCCACAGAAAACCGTAATCAACGGTTAAGTCGAGATATTCAGCCAGCGACTCAAGTTTTTCTTGATCCTTTGGGCCAACATAAAACTGCGCGCTGTACTCTCCAGAGTTGCCCGCAGGGACAATAAGCTTTTCACCGGTAAAGCCAAACAGATAGATATCCTGGCCAGATAACTTGCGCAAGCTAAAACTGTTGTTATCGTTGGTCGGTGGAATCCAGGCACTGATAAAGTAGTGCTGAACCATAGACACCCAACCACCCTTAATCTCAGCCTTGATCGACTCTTCACGGACATCGTTAAAGTCGTATTTAGAGAAATTCTTTTCCGGCTCTCTTAAAGCTGCACCCAGATAAGGGCTGACACCACCGCTCGACTCAATCAGGGGCTCATGGGAATCACGTTTAATTTGACCATAGAAGGTCGCTTCCCAGGAATCGTAGCCACCATTTTCAATCAGGTAATTAACCCCGATAACATAGTCATTGGCAGTAAAAACAAAACGCTTAACAAAA
>Ga0213868_10000169_pt1 | contig 58930 bp, 70 predicted proteins | sample PICome_9_FD_160087 | JGI IMG/M metagenome (GOLD analysis project Ga0213868, IMG submission 160087) | Coastal seawater microbial communities near Pivers Island, North Carolina, United States - PICO127 | ecosystem: Environmental > Aquatic > Marine > Coastal | place: USA: North Carolina... | reverse complement strand
AACAGAAGATGATATTGACTTAGCCAACCCCTATGGGTAATAATGTAAACTATGAAATGCGGAGGTATAAATCAAATGGGTATGAAAGGAATGTACAAAAAGAAGCCTGCTAAAAAGAAAAAGCCAGTTAAAAAAGGTAAAAAGAAATCTTCATACGGTTACTAGCCGTGGAAGATGAAGTAATAGAACACTTCTAAGGAGAGATAAATGGATAAAGGATCTATCTATACAACTTATAAAGCATCGCTTGAAGGACAACGGGCCCAGGTCAGTTTAGACCTAGAAGTTCTTACTTCAAACGCTACTTCAATACCAGAGCACACTAACTTTACAGAGTACTTAGATCAGCTGGTTGGTAAATTAGTTGAGATTAATGATAAAATAAAGTTAGTTGATTTTTTAATTGCACAGGAGAAACCAGATGGCGTCTAGAACACCAGGACCAAAAAAACCCGGTAAAGTGGGAGATATGAAGGTTGAAGAAACTAAAATGAAACCTAATGTGCCTAACCAAGAACTTTCTACTGATGGTTATACTTTAATGAGTGAGGCTGAAGTATCAGAAAAGCTAGACAACATTGTTTATAAACCTAAAAAACCTAAAAAATAATGCCTAGAACACGCAAAAGACCTTCTCAAAAAATTAGAAAAAAAAGCATTTCTAAACGCCAAGAGGCATCCCTAAAAAGACACAGCAAACATCATAGTGCAAAGCACATGGCTTTTATGAAGAGGCGTATGCTTATGGGTGATACCATGAGACAAGCACACAAAAAGGCTATGAATAAAACTGGCAAGTAATGGCCAGAAGAAACTACCGTAAAGAATACGACAGATATCAAGGTACAGCTGCGCAAAAAAGGCGAAGAGCGGGGCGTAATAAAGCACGCCGTTTAATGATTCGTAAGGGTAAAGCTCAAAAAGGTGACGGTAAAGATGTTGCACACAAAGACAACAACCCTTTGAACAATAACCCTAAAAATATTAGAATGGAAAAGAAGAAATCAAATCGTTCTTTTAAAAGAACGCGAACAGCAAGGAGAGCATAATGGCGACACCTACAAATAAAAAACTGTATGCAAGAGTAAAAGCAGAGGCTAAAAGAAAATACAAAGTTTGGCCGTCCGCTTATGCGTCTGGTTGGTTAACTAAAACCTATAAAGCTAGGGGCGGGAAGTACAAGTAATGGCTAGTGCTAAACCCAAAGGTGGCTTAACAAAATGGTTTAAAGAAGAATGGGTTGATATAGGAAGAAAGAAAAAAGGTGGTGGACATGCACCCTGTGGTAGAAAAAAAGCTTCTACTAAGAAAAAAGGTTATCCTAAATGTGTCCCTAAGTCTAAAGCGGCTAGCATGACAGCTGCACAAAAACGAAGTGCGGTTAAACGCAAACGCGCTAAAGCTCAAGGTGTAGGCGGTAAACCTACAAGAGTCAGAACAATGGCTAAAAAAAAGACTACTAGGAGACGAAAATAACTGTAATTTGCTATACTATTGTCTTAGCTCTTTTATTAATGAGTATAATTATGTATATAGAATATATTGAAAAGTTTTTGGATAAGGTAAAAAAAGCCTATGCAAAGCTGTTTAAGAAGAATTTAAAACAACCAGTAAGGAAGAAACGTGCCCCGCAAAAAAGAAAACCCAATACGAAAAACAACAAGAGGTAAGGGCGCCAACTACCGAAAAACCAAGTCGGGTGCTGGCATGACTAAGAAAGGCGTAGCCGCTTATCGTAGAGCAAACCCAGGATCTAAATTAAAAACCGCAGTAACAGGAAAAGTTAAAAAGGGAAGTAAAGCTGCTAAAAGACGTAAGTCTTTTTGCGCTAGATCTGCAGGGCAGATGAAAAAATTCCCCAAAGCTGCAAAAAACCCTAACTCAAGGCTAAGGCAGGCTAGAAGACGTTGGAAATGTTAATAAAAACTTATGAACAAACGTGCACTTCTAACTTTAGGATTGGTATTCTCTTTTAATTCTTATGGGGATCAGACAGGTAACTGTACTGCTGGCTCTCAGTATTGCGAGCAAAATAGTTTGGATACTACTAACAATACCACCACAAATAACACCAATACTAATACTAACACCAACAACAATACCAATAGTAATACCAACGTAAATACAAATACTAATGTAAATACAAACACAAATGTTAGTACTAATCAAAACACAAACATTAATACGGCAACAAATACCAACAATAACACCAATACAAATACGTCGACTTCTAATAACACCAATACAAACAACAATGTTAATACTTCGACTTCTAACTCAACTGTTAATTCTACGGTAAATCAAAATGTCAACAATACGAGCACTTCTAACAACACTAACACTAACACTAACAACAATACGAATATCAATCAATCGACGTCTGATTCAAATGTTACAACTAACAATAAGAATGTTAATGAGAACAACTCAAAATCTGACAACACGAACAGAAACATTAATGAGTCGAATTCAACTCAAACAATCAACCAAAACGTAAAATCAGAAGCACCACCTGCATCTGCTATTGCTCCATCTATAATGTCTTATTCACAAGACTTATGTACTGTAGGTAGATCGGGCGCGTTCCAAGGCCAAGTGTTTGGCTTTTCTGGTGGTAAAACCGTAAGAGATCAAAACTGCGAAAGATTAAAACTATCTAAATACCTTTACGATATGGGTATGAAAGTGGCTTCTATTAGTTTACTTTGTGCTGATGAAAGGGTTTTTACTGCTATGGAAATGGCCGGCACACCGTGTCCTTATCAAGGTAAAATAGGTAAAGAAGCTACAGTTGCTTGGGAAGAAAACAAACAAGACAGACCAGACTATAAAGTTTGGTATAAAGAAAAGGTACAAAGATGTAAGCAAGTCTGGCACTCTTCTACTCAAAAGAAAAGAGAATGTATCGCTGCTTTAAAATAATATGTTGTTTATTACTCACAAGTAATTTATCAGCTCAATATGTTTATGAAAATAACCAAGACCTTTACGACCTTAATGCTAATGCCAACAACTTTGAGGGTGAGTTAGCTTACTCAGTATCTGACGATGGAATTTCTCCTGCAATTGACCTTTCTTTTGATTTTTCTTTTTATGGGTCTACATTTAGCCAAGCGAGAATGGCAACTAATGGATGTCTCCATTTTGGTTCTAGTGGTAGCTATTGTAATGACTATACTCCTGACCCTATCAATGGACAGCATACTTATACCATATACGCCTTTTGGACTGATTTAATTAGAGACTCGGGCTCGCGTATGAAATCATACGGAGACTCTGACAAAATGATCTTTGGTTGGTATAACCTTAGAGAGTACAACCGGGCATCAGATAATAGCTTTGAAATAATACTTTGGAACAATAATTCTTTTGATTTACGTTATCGTGAATTAGATATAATTAATCACGATGTTCTTATAGGTGAGGTAGGGGCTAACAAAGATAACTCATATACCTATTATTACCATGATGAATGTAATACAGGCTCAACCAACTCTAGCACTTGTGTGAATACTGATTGGAATAGCTCAGATAAAAATACAAATTTAGAAAATGGTGGTTCTTTATATGGTTCTGGTAGTGGTAATAACATAGATTGTAGCAACCCTTTAAATAATACAAGTTGTGCAGGTTATGCTGATGCTTATCAAACTCAACAATGTAATATAGATCAACTGTATTCAGAGTCGTGCCCTTATTATTGGGATGCTTATGATGATTGGCAATGTGATCTTGATCCTCAATATGGGCCCTTTTGTCAAGGCTACAGGCAAGAAGACTCTATCGCTTACTTTCAAGAAGAAGAATATTTTGATTATGGGTATGAAGAAGAAGACTTTGGGTATGAAGAAGAACCATTGTTTGAAGATTTTGTTTTTGAGTTTGAAGAACAATACTTTGAAGAACCCATATTTATTTTTGAAGAAGAAATAATATTTGAACAGCTGTTTTCGCAAGAAGAATATTATGAACCACTTGAAGTTATGCACGATTTACCAATGCATGAAGAAGAAGTTTTTTTACCAATAGAAGATATAATGATTGAAGAGTTTATTTTTCAAGAAACTTTTCTTGTAGAAGATTTTAGAGAGCCCGAAACATTTATTGAATTAGAAACCATTGAGGAATTGGAGGAGTGGTTTGAGGAAGAGACAGCAATGGAGGAAGAACTTGCGCATGCAGAAGAGCCGGCGGAAGAACCTATTGAAGAGATTGTTGAAGAAGAAGTTATAGAAGAAGTTATAGAAGAAGAACTTATAGCTTCTGAGGGAAAAAGTTCTATAAGTAAAGAAATGGCCTTAAATGTTGTTTCATCTACTTTAGCTACCGCACAAGCCAGTGTTAGTGGTACAACTGCAGGCACATCTGTTCATGCTACGGGTAATAGCGCTGCAGCTGGTAACGCAGTAAGTTCTTCTTCTAACTCTGGTATTAGTACTAGCAGTTCTCCTAGTATGTCAGATCAGTTTGCATCCTCTACAGCCCAAACTAATCAAGTTCTTGATATGAGTAGTACTGCTGTAGCTGATACTTCTATAAGCACAAGCACAGTTGAAACAGAAACTACTACTACTGAAGTTACTGTTGCAACGGTATCAACTGTATCTAGCCAAGACAGTTTAAACATATCAGTTAATTCTGTTAGCACTGATTCTGATACAGACACAACAGTAGAAAATATAATTGCAGAAAACTTACAAAATGCACAAGAAGAAGTACAAGCACAACAAGAAGAGACGGGAGAGTATGGATCTGAAAATGCTATTATAGCTGTTATGGGTTTTGTTCCTGGATTTAATAATTATAGGTTAGTTAGTTTGCCAGAAAAAGAAGTTTGGTATGAACCTAAAAGCATTTATACTACTAATACTATTCAAGATAACACAGCTGCGTTTTATCAATTAGCGGGTACTAATATTAATACCCTTACTAAACTAAAAGAAATGCAGCCAACATTTTAGGAGATCTATATGGATTGGTTACAAAGTAAAACAACACAGGTAATTGCTTTAGTAGGAATTGTTTCTACTCTTGCGGGGTTTGGTTACACAGGAGCTACCTATGTAAACCGTATAACAAACTTAGAAGCTAAAATTGGTGGTATAGGCGATACAAAACAAGCACAAAAAGCTATTGAAGAACGTTTTGCATCTATAGAAACGTCTGTACAGTTTTTAGAAAAAGAAATTGATGGGGTAGAAATTCCAGATGTCACTGAAATTAAAACTGATATAGCTACAATTAAAGCTGAAATTTCTTCTTTAGAGCAAAAAATAGCAGAAAATAACAAAAACCCTCTATCTGGGTAAATTTTAAGGGCTTTTTAGAAAAACGTGGGCTCAGGATGCCACAGGTGCGCATATCACCAGTAGGTCAATGCAATTGGTATCGTTAGGCCAATAATTAACTAGCGGCCTTCTCAGGCCCTTCTACGCGGGGTCCCCTTTGTAGCTGCCTAATACCATAGTTTTCTGCCGCATTTCGTAGATTTATGATTTTTTTCTCTATTTTAGAGAAAGTATTCCAATCTCGAACCTCGGTCGCGGTTCGTCCGCAACCTCTACAACGGTCATCACCCCATTGGGTGCAACTACAAATACCGACACAAGGACAATCTGCAATACTTGTACAACGTCCTAGTGTTTTTGAAAGATTGGTAAAAATTCCTACCTCTTTCATTTACTCCTCCTGCGACTTAACGAGTCTGTCTAAGTACCATTGAGCTTTTTTTAAGTCCTCAACTTTGTTCTTATACTCGTAACGCCACAAATACTTTATAACATTGCCTTTACAGTAACCAGCAAACGCTTCCTTGCTCATGCTTGCTTCTATTCCGTCAATGCACTCAATACCACCTTGATTATAATGAGGTGGTTGATTTACCATATCCATCTATTACTCCTTAATAGTTAAACATATGTTGCTTATTCTATCGATATATGCTTCAAAAGTCACGGCACACCTTAAAAAGCAATCTAAATAAAAAAATTCTGCTAGTGGGTTGTCTGTTATACAAACACCGTCTGGATATCCCAGGACTATGTACGCGGGTAATTTATGTGTGTGCGCCCGCTGGATCCAGAGGCGTTGTTGTTGAGAAAGATTGATGGGTACTTTCGACGTACCACGGTCAGGTAAGGATTGCACATATTTATATTCTACAAAACAAAAGCCGCCAGGGCCGGAGTAGAATGCGTCAGGAACACCCCCATGATATGGGTCGTTGATTTTCCACTTATAAATTTCTTTAGGAAGTTTTTTGTGGATTTTGTTTATGAAGTCCTTTTCTTTCAACTTTTAATACTCGCTCTCTCATGAGGAGTTGTAGATCATGCCAACGATACATGCGTCTGTTTACGTCATCCCAGAACCAACCTTTTTGTTTTGTATCAGGCATTTAATTAGTATACATGATGCGACAGTATATGTCGCACCATGTACGTAAAGTGATTACTTAATGCTTTCAAACACTGTTTTTGCATTGTTGTAATCGTCGTCAGTTGCCCATCCAACCTTTTCAACTTGGATGTTATAGAACTTTTGACCTGTTCTATTTTCTGTTCTAACAGAAGACATTTTCCATAATGCTGAAAAACGATCTCCACTTAGACCTGCGATTTGAGTATTCCATTCTCTGGATACTCGCAACTTAGAAGACGCACAGTCAAATAGGAAAGGTACGTCCAGGCTTCCTGATTCCGCATCTTTTCTAAGTAACAAGTGTGAATGGGTCTCAGTAATATCATAATCTTCTGGATTAAGATTTTGAGCTTTAAGAGATTCAATAGCATCTTCTTTGCTTGCAAAGCTACCTGCTAGTCCTCCACCCTTTTCACGCTTCTTCCACGCTACAAACTCTTCAGTAAACCGTATGTTTAACACATAGATTGACTGTCCATAGTTTTCTCGCGTTACAGTATTAATGAAGTCGCCAACTTTGGCCCCCTCAATGTACTCACTGTGTTGCTCGTCAACCTCATTGCTAAGCTGTTGTAATTGCTTAACTCTGGGAGTTTGTAAATGAGCTGCAGTAATGTTTTCATTACCCAACCCGCTGCCTTTTTGTACATGCGCCGGCACTTTATCGCTTACTAGTGTAATATCAGTCATCGTTATTTCTCCGTTTTTCGTTGATATTATTATTTCGACCTGAAATTCATTCGGGTCAGTTCAGTTGCTTCTACGCCTGGGACTTCATGTCCCATTTGTATTAGCTCCCTATAGGCTGTTGCTGACATGCGTTTTTGCATTAACTCGAACTGCCCAGTGGCAAGTACGTGTTCATGCACTGCGTCCCAGTTACGTACTGTAGGGACTATTTCCTGTTTAATGGAAACAGTACACGCATCATTACCAACTCGATCAATTCCTTGATCTTTTAAGCTGATAACAATCTGTGTTTCTAGATCATCCTTTTTTGCTTTAAGGACTTTCTCTTGTTCATGTAAATCGACAATAGATTGTCGGGTTGTGGCTAATTCATTTAGCATTTCATCCATATTCATTAGTGTATGGTCTCCGTTTCTGAGGGTGGTTTTGCAAGGTATACCTCATCAGTTAACATTAAAGCCTCCTTGCCGGCCTGTGAAATAAGTTCTTCCATAGTGTCTGGTAATTCTTCTTCTTTAGTAGCACGGGTGTGTACTAATTCAGTTACTGCAAATACTAATGCAATAGCAACTGCTTCAGGTGGTCGTTTTAAAATATCAAGAATTGCGTCTTTCATAAGTTCTTGTAATCTTTCAAACGGTATGTCGTTGTTTTTAGTTGTCATTGTTTAGTGCCGTTAGTATGTGTAATAAGTTTTCCATTTTGCCTAATTTGCTGTCTAGTTTTTTGTATACATCTTCTTCCCAGGTTTTATGTGCAGCAATAAGAATAGTCTCTGTTTTGTTTTGCTGGCCAGATCTATGTATACGTTTGTTAAATTGTTGAAAATGTTCAGCATTGTAAGTAGGTGAACACCATATAGCTGTGGTAGCTTTTGTAAGTGTAAGTCCATGACCCGCTGATTGTGGATGGCAAAAAAGTACTTGTATGTGACCGGCTTGAAAGCGTTCTACAATATCTTTGCGTTTGTGTGCAGGTACTGATCCATCTATAAGCTCGTATGTAATATTTTGTTTTTCTGCTATTTCTATAAGAGCATCACGTTCGTGTTTCCAATTAAAAGCAACAATAGAATGTTTACGTGCCGCTACAAGTTCCATAACAATGTCGTAACGTTCTTGGTGTAAATATTGAACATTGCCGTCTTCATCGTATACGCCACCTGATACTAGTTGTAGTAACTTTTTAACCCGGGCCCCTGCATGTACAGCATTAATAGTGCCAGATTTGGTATATAAAACAGATTCTTTAACAAAAATGTCGTACATAGCTTGTACCTTTGTGGATAACTTTGTACGTACGGTTCGGACTATATTTTCTGGGAGGTCTATGCAATCTTCTAATGCATAGCGAATAGTAATGTCGCTTAGTTTAGCAGCGACTGCTTCTTCGATACCAGGTTTGTCAATCCATTCGTTAGCAAAACCATTAAAACGGGGTGTACAAACCTGGTTACGAAAGGCCCAGTACCGGTCTCCTAGATGTTCTCCGTCATCTACAAGAAGTACTGGGTGCCACAGGTCTAGAATAGTATTACTATTAGGAGTACCAGACATGGCAATCCTATTAGTAAAATGTGAGATAAGCGATCTAATATTTTTACTGCGTTGTGCTGATTGGTTTTTAAAAGCAGTAAACTCATCAATAACGATTGTAGAAAACTTTTTAACATAATGTGGATTTTTTTGTAAAAAATTGACAGCCTCAAAGTTAGTGATGACCATGTCAAATGAATCGTCTTCAAATATTTTTTTGCGGTTTTTAGCATATGCAACTCCGAAATTAATATCAGGTTGGAACTTACGTACGTCTTCTGCCCATGCTGCTTCTAGTATTGACAGAGGGGCAAGAACAAGCGTTTTACCTGATAGGTTAACGTGGGCGTCAAGAACAGCACGTGTTTTACCTGTACCAGGATCTGATGTAATAAGACATCTGGGGTGGTTAAGAATAAAGTTAGTGGTATTAGCTTGATGCTCATAGGGTAGGGGTATAGATTGTTCGTCAGTCATTGTTCGTTTTCCTCTGTTGTAACATCCGGTGTTAGTTGGATGGATGTTAAGTTTAGTTATTATACTAGTTTATAGCCCATTCGCAATAGGGGTTTTCTCCTTTACCAAATGAACACCACCTGCAACTGTTTTTAGAAGGATTAGGTGGAAACTTAGTTGCTGTTGTCATAGCAATTGCTCGCTCTTGTAGTTTTGGTAAGAACATAAGAGCTTGATCTCTAGTGTATGTTTTTTCCATAGTAGTTCCATGATCTAAATACCACATTTCTGTTTTAGCTATTTCTAAATCTGGGTAGCGTAAAAAGCTACCAATGGCATATGTAAGTGCTTGTTGTGAATGAGCTATTTCATTACCGTATTGTCTGCCTGTTTTATAATCTATTACTCGTGCTGATGTTTCTGTTTCTTCTACATAAGCATCTAGTTTTACTCTTGCCCATACACCTTTTTCCATCCAACCACAGGGTTCCCAATCGATTGTAAAACCCCACTCGCCCTCTAGTTCTACTGTGGCGTTTATAAAACCTTCACGCATTTCTTCAAATTGTGTTTGAAATTTTTTAAGTGTATCAGGTAATTCTTTTAAATCTCCACGTACGTAGTCTTCAGCTTGCTGGTGAATGTCAGTACCGCGTGCAGCGGCCGGGCCGAAGTCTTCTTGTATGCGTTTTACCTTACTTATATAAGAGCGATAAGCGCAAGTTTCGTAGGTTTTTAAAGCGGAGTAGGACCAGGCTGGGATTAATCCCAACTCTTTTGGGGCCTCAGTCTCTATTACATTTATGAGATCTGGGCGCTTGTTTTGTACAAGCTCGGTCATTTGTTATATAGCCTTCCTAGCTAGTTTTTTGTAATAGTAAATTATCTCTATCTTCAAAATGTTCTTTAATTAAAGAATTACGAATATTGTCGTCTAATTTCCAAGTTAATACAACCCCTCTAGGTATAGAGGCATTTTTATCTGCACTTACACGTTTTCTAGAAGTTTTAATATTTAACCTAGACATAGCTTTTGTAAAGTCTCTTGTAGATAATTTGTTACGACTGTCAGTAAGTATGTCATACACTAATTTAAACTGAGACATAGGTATAATTATTTCATTACCTACTTCTGCTATCCAATACTTAAGGTATCTTTGTGCTGTACTAATACCTCCAGCATCAAAAGTATTTGTAAGAGGTATATCTAATACTTCTGTAAAATATTCAAGGTTGCGTTGTCGTACTGCAGCTGCAAATTCTTCAAGTACAGACATTGAAATGTTTTTCATTTGTATTTTAGCTTCATTTTCTAAAGCTGTATGAGCCATACGCTGATCTACTTGGAACTTGTTTAACACACCAGCAAATATATAAAGTTCTTGTTCAAGTTTATCCATATTGTTAATAAGATCTGCGTTAGCATTTTCTAGCTTTACTTCTTGGCGTGGGGCTACGTTGTAACGCCGATCGCCTTCCTCTATTTTGACTGCGTCTGCTCTATTAGTTAAAAACAAAAAGTTACAAAAGCTAGGTAGTTCTATTTGATTAGAACGCATTGCACGAATAGTTAGGTTGGGTTCAGTAATTTGGTGTTTAAGTTTGTCAGCCATTTTACCTATGCTACCTGCGTCTCCCATTCTAAATTCATCTACTACTAAAAAGAGTGCTGTTCTCATGTACAAGTTGAATTGTTCTTCAATGTTTTCTAAAGCTCGCATTGGTGTTTGTTGTTCACCAAATAAAGGTTTAAGTACTTTGTGTACAAATAAGCCCTTGCCAGTTCCAGGTACGCCTGTAAATATCCAAGCAGTCATAGCTTTGTTTTTGTTTTGATAAATATAAGCTAACCAATTAATAAAGTGTTCAAACTCAGTTTTACCATTACCCAATACATGCATCAAAAGCTGTGCTATGTGTGGTGTTATTGTGTGTAATTTTTCAGCTCCCCCGTAAGTTAACTCCGATACATGTTCTTCTTGTTTTAACATGTACTCAGTTTTTCTATACAAGTTTACGTAGTAAGGAGCTTCGTCTAACTCAATACCTTTGTTATTGCTTGGATCAAATACGACCCTAGCATCAGGAATGTAATCCAAGGAAGGGCGATTATGAGAGCGCATAAAGTCATCAATAGACTGCTTATTGGTGGGCGTGAGGGGGTAGTCGTTGGTAAATTGTTGGGTTGTTTCATCGTATATTCCGTTATAGTAAGTGTCAGTGTAAAAGTCACGTAATGCGACTGGTTTTATTTTTTTATCTTTATCAATTTTATCTGCAAAAATTTCAAATATGTTTCGATAAAAATCTGGGTCGGCTTTTTGTATCTCCCATACAGGTTCGCCTTTAAAGTTGTACATGTAATGGGGGTTAGTTAATACAAAGTAGTAGCCGTTGCTGTCGCCTCCGTTAACATTACAGTTAACATAGGGTTCATTAACTCTTGATATTTCAATAGTCATTTTGTCTGGGTTTTGTAACACTTCTTGTGCTTCTCCCCCAATGCTTACAGTGCTTAGTTTGCTTGTTTTTTTAGGTAAATTAAGTTTTTTACGCAGTCCATCTTTAACCTGAACGCCTAAGTTATGTACGCGTTCTGGGTTAACATGAACTAACAAGGGTCTAGGATCTATGGTTACCGAACCACGTTCGACTAGTACAAACCTATCTGATGAGATGGGATCTTGTATGTTATCTTTAAAAGTAGGTGGTGCTATATAAATTATTTTAGAATTTTCAGCAACACTGGGGTCTAATTTGTAAGATAAGCTTTGTCCGTTTGCAGACAAAGACAGTTGAGATGACAAGATGTCTGTTTCGTAATTTAATAATTTAAACCATTCTTTTAGTATTTTAGGTTGGGTGGGTTGATCTAATAAAAAGAAAAAGTGCATAGATACTTTATCTTTTTTAAATCCTAAAGATGCACTTGCTTGGGCTATATAACTTACATCTTGAAAACACTCTGGTAGTTGTGCAATTATTTTTTCTGCTACTGTGCGTACATCTGTCAGGCTGCCTGGCATTTGTATACCATCTATATCAAGAACTAATAACTCTGTTGACGCTACACGGTCAGCCATCATAGCTCGTGATTCGTTTTCAAGTGGGCGTTTTAACAAACCTTTATGCAAACAAGCACCAGATGCTGCTTGGGTTTGTAAAGTTTTTAATAAAGTGTGTAAACCTTTTTTAGTTTTAGATACTTGTACATGTTCAGATGTAAAGTTTTTAGTAAGTGGGTAAGGTGTAGTACCTTTGTTTGATATTTCTTTTGCAAGGCGTTGCTTTGCTTTTAAGAAAACTAATTCCATATAATTCTCCGATTAATTGTTAGCTTGTTTAGCTTCGTATACTTCGTGTCTATCTATTTTAACAGACTCTTTTGCATTAAAAGCTAGCTTAGTTTGCTTAGGTCCTAATGCAGTAACGGTAATAACACATAGTTCTTCACCATCCTGGTGTAAAACTATTGAGTCATGTTTCCGTCTTGTTAATACTAGATTGCTCATTTGTCATATCGTTGGCTGTATCCCCCTTCAGCATCTAGTGGTAAATCTGAACACCAAAAAGGAGGTGTTTTCATTATAGCTAGTATTTTATCTAGTGTCTTGTCACAATCTACATTAGATCCAATTGATATAATTTCATCGTGTACTTGCAAAACAACTTGAACTTCAGGCATAGCTTGTACTTCTAACATTTGTTCTACAATAACTATACGGGCCAGAGCTTGTACAATGTTTTCTGTTAGTCTTGCACCATACGTTTTTACCATTGTTTTACCTGAGTTGTACATAAAATTACCATCAATAAAATCTAGTTCTGGATATTTTAAGAACATATCATTAGGTAGTTGTATGCAACCTGGTTTAATAATCAGGGGTCCATACGGTCGCCCTTCTGGGTTACCTGTGTGGCGCATTGTAAATAGTGCTTGTTTGCATGCATTCCAAAGCCTGGGGATATTTGGGTACATAGCACGGTACTGGGCAACAATTGATATAGCTGTACTTTCTCCTACATCAACAGATGGTGACCCATTTTTAAGAGTGTCTCTAAATTTATCAGGGCCCATGCCATAACCTAAACCTAAAATAGCGGTCTTACCTACGTAACGTTCTAATTTGTCAGCTTTTGTTACAGGTCTACCATATATTTGAGATGCAAACTCACTGTATACGTCACGCCCAGCTGCAAATGCATCAAGTAAGTCAGCTTCTTTAGCTAACCACGCAAGCATGCGAGCTTCGATGTTTGATAAATCTACAACATATAGTTGTTGTCCTTCAGGAGCCATAACTGCTGTACGTAATGCAGATCCTCTGGGTAAGTTTTGTAAATTAATACTTTCTGTACCACCAAAACGGCCAGTGTGTGCTGCGTAATAACGTAACGGTACAGAAAAAGTGCCATCAGGGTTAGTGCTTTCTAAAAATCTTTGTGCGCGAGTTTCTTCAATACGTGATTTTACTGCTTCTCTACCGTCCCAAAGGTGTTTGTATTGAGGATACATGTTTTGCATTTGTATATATGCAGAGTCAGTTTTACTAAACGCAGGAATTTGTTGGCCTGTTGTAGGACTTTTTTTCGTTGGTACGGTAATGCCAAGTTCTTCTAAATACTGTGCAAACTTTTGTTGCGAAGCCATAATTTCGCGGGTTGTACCAGAATCTTCAATTGCCTGTGCTGTTTCTTGTTTAATTTTTTCTTTGTGTGCAATAAGCATTTCTTTATCTAAGATAAGCTTGGGTTCTACAAACATACGCACAGTCATATCGATAATATCTAACTCAGTTTGTGGATAACCTTCCATCATTTTGTGATATATCTGATAAGTTATATCTACATCTTGTATACAATAGCCACCAATTTGTGCATCGAGGTCAGGATCTAAATCACGTATGCCTTTGGCATTAACAAGTTCTTCTCCTTTACGTAAGCTTTCATCGTTTGGAAAACAACGGACAGCTACATCTTTTAGTCGTGCAGATTGATTTGGGTACACGCCCCGACTCAGGGAGGCGGTGTCGTAGTAGTACGCTGGGTAAAAGCCCAGGTACTGTGTAAGTATGTAAGCATCAAACAAAGTGTTGTGACATACAACTGCGGTTTCTTCCCAGGGTATTTGTTCAAGAGCATCTTGGTATTGGTCTTCTCCAAACCACTCTGTATTTCCCTCATTAAATTTTAAACCTACTCCCCATATTTTAAAATCAGGGTGGTTAACGTATTGTACAGTTGTCATTTTAGTCAGGGACAATTGTACGTCGTAATAAGTTTCAAAGTCTAAGTATAATAAATTCATAAGTTTTCCTTTCTTAATTTTTCCATGCGAACACACCAGTCCTCATACTCCCCCTTCTTTGCACGCTCCCATCCAACTTGTTTACTGTGGACCATATTGTAGGCAACACCTTTGCTGACCAATCTCCACTGTATATAGGGAAGATGTTCAGGAGTGTTGTACCGATAATAGGCTAAGGGATTACGTTTTACGTAGACTCGATTATCCATAATTTACAGTTGACATTCATCCTGAATGCTTTATGTTTTTTAAGTATGACACAATTAAGTGTTATATAACAATAAAGGTGAAAATATGGCAACTTTTACAAGTGATCCTGTTTCAGGTAACCAGTCATTCAAACCATTTCCTAGTGGTGCGATTGGCGTAAGATACGCTAAGTTTAATGTAACTGCTGCACCAAATGCTGCTGATGTATACCAAATGGTAGATATCTTTGCTGGTGAAACTTTACATGACATCAAAATTAAATCTTCTGATTTAGACACAGGCTCAGGTTTAGTACTTGACGTCGGTGATGGTTCAGATTCAGATAGATTTATTGATGGTTCTACAATCGGCCAAGCCGGTGGTATTGACCATGAAGATGCAAACCTTGCACCTATCGTTTATTCTTCAGATGATACTATTGACATTACTTGTCAAGTAGCACCTGCAGGCGATGTTGCAACTGGCACATTAGAAATGTGGATTTACGTATCGTAAATTAAGCAAATCTTGAAGGGGTCTTTATAGGCCCCTTTTTTTTGCTGCTTCGTTTGCATTAGCCATTGTTTGTTTTATATCATTTTCAATAACAAACTCAGACCAAGTTTTTTTCCATTGAACATGGTTCATGGTTGCAGTTTTAACATCGTCAGCAGAAATGTCATACTTTTTAGCAGTGTTACGAACACCCATAGATAGACAATCGTCATGCACGTCATGCATCCAACGTTTCATAGCTCCCATAATTAACCCTCCATTAATTTACTAGTTAACACAGTACTGTTCATTTGTTCTTTAACCTCATCAGGTAAGATAGCATTTGGATCAAACTTAGGTAAAGTAGAAGGCGTAGCTGGTGTAGCTGTTTCAAACATTTTATCTAGATATTCTTGTGGTACAGAATCTTTACCTGCAGGCCACGTATCTAAAAAACGTTTAAGTGTTGTACAGCTTTCTAATAAATGTTTTATTTGAGTTTTAGATTCGTTAATTTTTATAGTGCCTTCAGCAAACTTTTCTATATTATCTACATCTACATCAGATGAAATAATTATAGGGTTTGTAAAAGAACTTACTCTGCCTTCAGCGGCCCATATTTGAGAAGAATTATGTTGTTGTACAAGTTGAATAGGTTCTTCTAACTTTAATGTCAAACAATAATCACCAGTTACATAATTCTTACTTGGTGGTGTTAATTTATCATTATACGAATTAGTATATTCTTCATGCCAATCGTCGCCTACCATAAAAGTTAATGATTCTTCAGCTGGACGATTTGGATTAATAATAAAATGCACTTCTCTTACCCAATTAAAATCTGAATTTCGATTACCATAAACAGTACCAAAATACTTTTTAGGAGAAAACTCTTCGTGATTTTTTTTAGGGTATTTCATTCTAAACAAACGCTCATGCACATCTAAATAATCTTTCATTAGTTGACGTTCTTCAACTGAATAAAAAGATTCTAGAATAGATTTAAGATAGTCTTGCAGACCACTATTGTTTTCATACACTTTATAAAGTTGCTGTTCAAAATTCTTAAAAATTTTATCTCGCAGTTCACCACTCATTCTTACACTTGCCATAATTATTTCCTCCAATCTGGCTGGACTTCTACCCATGTGGGTTTAGGAGTAGAAAAATCCAATTTATAAAATTTACGTGGTTGTTTAACAAATGTTAATTTTTCGTGCACCATTGTTTTTTTCATAACAAATAACACAACAGATGCTGTCAAACCACCTACCATAGCAGCAGCCATGCCACTAAATGTACCGTAAAAACACACCATTAAAGTGAGGGTAATTAGTACGTCGACAAAAATGTCATTACCTATTGTTTTACGTCCGCCCGCTTTAAGCGTAAGTAAAAGCAGCCCTAACGCGCTGACTATGCCTATTGTTAGCATTTCTAGACCTCCATGTCATATATGCCATATAGGCAAATTGAATGATTTCGATAAGTATCCACAAAGCTGTGGTTACGCTTGTTACAAGACTATTCATATGTTTCTCCAAATAGTGTAAATACTAACTCCAAGCAAAAATGCAATAGAAGTTAGAGTAATAAAATAGTGAGTAGTACTTGCAATAGCTAGTAAAGCAAGCAGCACAACACCGCCAGTTAGAACAGAAATTCCATAATCTTTAAAGTTCTGTTCAAATTTTGATGATTTCGCCATAAGGGGCTTCTCCTTCATGAGTTGTTATCCACAAAACCGGATAATTTGGTTGTTCTCCAAAGTCGTTAGATTCAAGATCTGTAAGATAGATCAAAGCACTAACATTTGGATAATTTTCGTTTATGTATTCAATACCAGGTGAGAAACAAGTTCCACCTCTGCCTACCATAGTAGTTTTAAGAGGAAGAGACTCGCGTGTGTACTCAGTGTAATTTTGTACTTCAGTATCAACTTCTAGAAAGTGAACTTTAGTAGGATTGGCATCAAGAATAATAGAAGAAATTTCTGCAAGGTCTTGATTTAGTTCTTCGTCAGTTCTAGAACCTGATGTGTCAGACACAACTGCAATCTCATCGACTGATGGATTGTACATAGAAGGTAGATACAAACCTTGGCCAATAAAACGGCGATTAGGTTTTTGCCAACTAAAGTCGTCTGTGTTGTTAGAACGCAAGAATCTAGCAAGCACTTGTTTCCAACATACTTTGGGTTCTTTAATTTCATCAAGTATAGATTCTAGTGAGCCAGGTAGCTTGCCAGCTTTGCGTGCACTTTCTGCTGCTTGATTGATTGCAACAGTAAGTTCTGCTTTAGCTTTACCAATGCTACCGTCGTCAGTGCCAGGATGATCAAGCACAGCGCCACAATTACCAAAGTCAGCGGCCAACGATTCCCAGCCACCTTCGGGCTCAGGAAGTAAGTTGTATATTTCTTCAGCATTCATGTTGTCGTATTGCAAATCAAGCAAAGCACCTTTAGGTAATATAAAGTTAGCTTCTTTGAGTAAATAATTTTCTGCATAGTCGCATGCAACATTCCACTTTTGTGGTTGACGTTCTTCTCTACGAAATATGTGCATAAGCACAACATGCATAACTTCGTGCGCAAGAAAACCAATACGTTCTAATGGTTGCAATTTGTCAAACCATTTGGGATTATAGAAAAGATGCACACCATCTGTGGCACCCGTATCCATGTCATCACGTTCAACGGGTTTGAGGCGAAGACAAAGGGTGCCAAAGAATGGCTGGTTGAGCACAAGTTGTGTGCGTGCATTTGTAAAATTCTGACTCATAAGTTACTCCTAATTACTTATTACTAATACTTCAGTATCTGCAGTCATACCTTCACTAAGATGTTCAAGTTTAAAATCTTTAGTAGCAGGTATAAGTTTAAAAATTTCAGCTTCACTAATAACTAGTTTTAAGTTTCTAGACCAGTGAGCGTTACGTAGATCAGGTACATCTTCTATACCAGTACCATAATGTTTAGCTACTTCGTAAAACCAACCGTTTGGGTTATGTCTTGCATGCCATTGATGTACGCGTCCTTCGCGCATATCTTTGTCATGTCTACGATTACGCTTGACTTTGTTGATCATAGCTTTGCAATGACCAGAGCCAAAGTCTATGCGCACATAGTCGCCTTGGTTGTATTTAGGTGGGCCTATTTCTAACATAATTAGTCTCCTAGTAATGATGCAGTTAAGATAACTGAGTTAAGTTCTTGTTCTTGTATCTCAATAGCTTCTCGCTGTTGCTGTTGTTTAGCCTTGCGTTCTACTTTCTCGTAAACTTTGTCTAATTTAGATTGAGATACAAAATCTTTAAGCGCAGGCCAAGCTTTGAGTGCTTGGTTTAAAGTTGTAAAAGCTGCAATGGTTTCTCGTACTTTTTCTTTGTACTGCCTACCGCCTGTATAAACTTTATCGTTGTATTCTCGAATAGAAACTAATTCAGCAACTAAAGGACAACTAAGATCAACATGTTCTCTACATGGATTTTCATCTTCGTTGTTACCAGTAATATCTATTTTAAGTGCAACTGTTACATGGTCATTGTAACCATCAGGGTTTTTAGATAACAAAGTCATAACTTCTCTGTTAGATACATCTAAATTAAAATCCATATGTTGGTCAACAATTTCCATTGTAGCGTTGCCATCATAATCAGTTTGTTCTTCAATATCGCTGTACGCAATTCGTAAACGCAATGAAGATATAGATTTAATTTTTGCATAAGCAGGATCTATAACTGATACATTTTCTTTAGAAAGTAAAAACGTTTGCATGTTTTCATGCTTTTGTTTTAGATATTTGTCATACATTTTGTTACCCATATCAGAAGGAATTTCTCGTTCTGGGTTTGCTTTGTCGTAAGTGTTTATTGCTTCTCTTGCAATATCACGCTGTAGTTGATCTGACATTCTTACTGTGCTCATGTTTACCTCCTATGATAATAAGCCGTGATTATCTTGAATCCATTTAGTACAAAATTGATTCTTGATAAAGTCTTTGTTGATTGCAAAAATACCTTTCATTAGTATTACTTGGAACTCTGATGGGAGTTTGTTGCATACTTTGATAATATTTTCGAGAGTGTCATCACTCGCTCGGGTGGCGATAGATGTTGAAAGTGCATACAAGACAGCTGGGTTGTCATCTTTCTTGTATTTACCAGGATCTTTGATAAGTTCGTCGACATCTTGTAGCTTGTCAGCTATTTGTTTGTAAGCAACAAACTCGCCAGCTGGGCCGTCGCCGACTGTCGCTGCGACACCAAAGAACAATGTATCGTCGTTGGCGGTCGACGGTCGATTGGCTAGCTTTTTGTCAACAAATGCCCACGAACGTGGTGTTGGGAATGCATATTCGTCAGCTTTGAAACTGTTAAGTAAACCAGGTCTGTAACGTAAGAAGCCAATAACTTCTGAGTTAATACCATTTTTGAAAGCCCATTCAACCCAGTCATCAATGCTTGCTTCGAGTTCGTAATGCAATAGACGATTACGTACTGGTGTTGGCATTTGGAATACAGCAGCTGAGTCAGTCAGTCTGTTACCTGCGGCAACAATTGACCAGCCAACTGGCATTTCATAATCGCCAATTTGTCGAGTTAACAAGAGTTGCAGGAAAGCGTTCTGCGTAGCTGGTGGTGCAGTTGGCAATTCGTCGATGAAGAGAATTCCCGTTTCGCCATCACGTGATGCAATAGGAAACACATCAGGCACTGCCCAACGTGTAAAACGCTTCCCTGTTTCTTGTTCTTGCATAATGTGAGGTATGCCACGCACATCGACTGGGTCGAATAAGTTGGCACGAAAGTCAAGCAAAGGTATATCTAGTTCATCAGCTACCTGTTGTGGTATATCTGACTTACCAATACCTGGCCCACCCCATATCATGGTGTTAAGTCCTGTACGGATGTTATCTTTGATCTCTTGTTTAAGATCGTTTGGGTTAATGTTGTTCATAAATCCTCCTATAGATTTGAGTAAGCCTATCTTTCAACAGGCTCAACATTGGTTATTTTTAAAGGCGATGCATAATTTCTAAGCATGCGTACAAATTCTACTCGCGCTAAGTGTGAGTAGTTTATGTTTTTGTCATAAGGCGGTGCTTGAAACTCTACAGTTATTTGTTGGTTTTTGTAGTTTAAAGTAGCACGCCATTTAATTTGTTTAGTCATTTTTACCTCCTTGTATGACTCGTAAATCAGGTTGTGTGTTTAATAATGGTTCCCACTCAATTTGGGGTTCTGGAAATGGGGTTTCAAACCACACCCCTACTAGTAGTGGAACATTATTAGATAATTGATTGTGTTCTCTGTAAGTACGTATAACATGCACAAGTTGAGCTTCAAGATCTTGTTCTTCAAGCACATCACTTTTCCAAGCTAAACAATATTTAGTAACTTGACTTAAAGTTGTAAAGTCATTTTCTCTGCATACAACTTCTTCTGGATCAACAGATACTTGTATATGAATATTGGCTATTTCCATGAGCACACCTCCTGTGTGTTAAAAAGCGGGGGAACAATGGACATTGCAGGAGCTACCTGCCTAGACTATTTGATTACACACGCTAGTCATTTCTATTTTGGTGTAACCCCCTATCCCGCGAGGAATTTTGTATAGTGCCTAGTGCAATAATGAAGCTTTACAAGAGCACAAGAGCTGGCGCTTCATTATCTTTTTCCAGTATCACTAGGCGAATACTGCTTAACCTTGCCAGTCTTGCATCGAAAAAGGAGGGTTTTGTGCAGTTGGCTACTCAGTGACTGCTTGTTGTATACTACCAATCAAAACCCATGTTGTAAGTGAAGTGCTTTTGGCAATACCTGCACTTCAAAGATATTATGAAGGGGAATAAAATAAACCCTTTGCCTAAAAAAGTAATATCGGGGGCTTAATATAGAATCGCTGCAATGTCTGTTCTAGTTTGTGAGCTCTTGCGACCGCCCGGTCAATTACTTTTCTTTTCCAAACTCAATAGTCTCAACTCTACCGCTGGCGTAAGTTACCTTTCTAAAATGTAACCCCCCACCCTTTTGGTATTCCCATTGAACAATTGTGTTGTTAGCTTTTTCTTGTTCGATTTCCTTCCTTCGTTGTTCAAGCTTCTTGGTATGTTGTGTCATCTGACCTCCTGATTTCAATGTTTAAATCATCCGCGGTTATTTCCATTTGATAGCTTTTAGGCATAAAAGTTACAGGTAAGAAATCATCGGGGTAGGTAGGGGTGGTTGAATGTCCCTCTTCGTTAACAGCGCCAACGATTAAACCGTTGCCGGCAAATACCTTGTTGTCAATACTAAAGAATCGTTGTTCTTCAACAAGCAATCCTTCATCATCAATAAACAAATCAGTATCTGCAGTTAATGGGTGCACATCAAAAGTAGCACACTCCAATAAATCATAAATAGTAGCTAGCTCTAGCTTGTCGCCAGGCAGATCTACAACTCTGATTTCCTCTTTTTGGGGATCAATAACAAAACAATATTTAACTTCATTCATGCACAACTCCTATTTATTTGCAAAAAAATATGGTAGTTTTGCGGATAACTACCAACCGTTTTCTCCAGGGAGAAGAAATTAAGCGTCTCTTGATTCATACCAAGCGTCATCAAGTTGATCTTGTCTGCCACTTTTTATTTCACTGATTTCAGTGTCTAGATTATTACAAGCAGATTTAACACCTGAAAGCATAGCATGATACAACCTACGCTCTTCTGGAGTAGTCATGCTGTCGTAATAGTTATAAAACTCAGTATCAATATCTCCTTTTAGACGCTTAATAATTGCATGAGCGTCGTGCAAATTAGAGCGGGGTATTTCAGCCTCATTAATTTGATTGGTTTGACGCAAATTGTTTTCACCAATTAGACGCTGAAAGTTATCTTTTAAATGAGACAACTCATGAACTAAAATATCAACTCGATTAACTTCGTAATCTAAATCTTCTTTTAGTCTTCTATTACTGCGTAAAACCACGCTAAAGCGTTCGTTTACATACTCTATTTTTTTAGATAAAGCATTAGTTTTAGATATAAATGCGCTCCTGACTCTGTCTTTGACTGAGTAGTATCTTGACGTAATGTCCATAATTTCCTCCTATAGAAATTAAATGCTCCCCTGTTATTTTTATTTCTTGCCTAGCACAGGGGAGCGTTGTTAACTAGGGTAGAAAGTGTAGGGCTTTTCATCCCTACATGGCTGTTAGGTCAGCAACCTTCACGTGGTTAACGGTTCACGGACAACGGGCGACATAAAGGGGTCATCGGTTCTGGCCTAGCCCTTTATATCCCATTAATAGTGGTGCAGAACTTTCTGATTCGTTCAACCACCACTATATTATTACATAGAAGCCAATGTACCTTGGACATACTCTGCATTAGCCTCATTTAGCTTGCCAGATACTCTAGCGCTAGAATCAGCATGCTTGTTGAAAGTCCAAGTAGCTAAACCTTGCAAATGGCGTTGCACTGCAGATCTAACATTGGCTGGTGTAATGACAGCATTTTTAAGCTTGAATTCATCAGAAAGAATCGCAAGGACATCTCTGACTAGCCTAGCTTTACGACCCATGCCAAATGCATTGTCTTCACGCGTAACTAACCAGTCAGGCATTTCCTGATCACTGAATCTAGATACATCGTTACCAAATTCTACAAGAGCAGTAAGATACTTACCCCAAGTAGCATTTGCAAACATCATGAAGTTGAAGCCAGTGTCACCAGCCTCATACGCAAGCAATGGTCGATACGCATCAACTAATGCTTTGACATCAGCGTCATATTGCTTAGCAAGCTTTGCACTTGCTGTTTTATCATTACCAAAGAATGGTTCGGTATCAATCTTTTGAGGAAGCATATCCATAATAGCATTTACATGTGCAACGCTTGGGATAGGCTTACCATTGCCATCAAGATCATACTTGTCAAAATACCATAAAGGCATTTTAACTGGATCCTGTTTGGCTCTTTCTTCAGAACCTACTGGATCACCATTGGTATCAGGAGAAGCGTCGTCTAAAGTAGACTCCGTTTTGTACTCCATTGGTGAAGCCTCACCGATATCGTCTGGATCGACGAAAGTTTGATTAGTTCTTTTACTCATGTTTACCTCCTGTGGCGTGAGAGTAATTAATATTATCTACTAGGTTTGATTTACTAGTAGGATTACGATTAATAACTAGTAGTTTTAAACTTGAGATAGTCTCAGGTATAAAGCTGTAGTTATTAGCTTGTTGACGAATAGATTCATCAATGGTTATTTCATTCATATAAACTCCTATATTTATTAGAATGGTTAGTAAAATGCACAAGCCCCAAGTAGTGGAGCTTATGCGGTTAAATGATTTAAAGCTAATTTGAAACTAGGTAGTAACAAATACTTAATAAAGCCTTAAATCAAAAGAGTTAAAAAGCCCAATAGTTAGTTAGAGCTTTTAGAGTTTTATGGTCATAAGCTTGAAGTGCTGTTCTTAATTTATGCACTAATGCTTTAGCTTGTTTTATTTCATTTGAGCTAAGATACATAGAATCCCATAAAAGATTCTCTTGTTTTTGTAACAACTCATAAGCTTTTGTTCGTACATCAAAAACAATATCTTTTGCAACTGTTTGTTTATTCATGACAAACTCCTAAATCTTGGTTATTGATCTTTCGATAAGTTGTTTGCCGGCTTGAATACAGTCTACGCATAACTCGACCATCAATCCGCCGTGGCCATCTTCACATGCGATTGAGCCATCAGCCAAAATCCATGCATCGTCATTTACTTGCTTTAACTCATGCACTGTGCCTTTGTATCGAACATCAGGAACATGTTTGTCGCATATTGGACAGTGTTCGCTTTGTTCCATTGGACTACGAAAAACAGCCATTTTGTCGTGTAAGCTAAGTTTGTTGTAATAATTAGTCATATATTCTCCTGGATAAAAAATTAAGATCATAAAGAGATAGAGATCAGAAACCACCCAAGCTTGGGTTTAAGAGAAAGCTGGTTATTTAACAGAGCTAAAAGAACCAAGAAGCCAGACCGAAGCCCAGTGGTTTCTGTTTTGAAACAAATGTTCCACGTGTTCCACAATGTTCCACGTAAAATGGGCCTCGTGGAACACGCGAAAGGTGCTTGGTTACTGGATAAATGGGAAATGTTCCATGTGTTCCAGTACTTTTTGGTTAACAAAATTAAAGAACAAATAACAACGGTCGACGGTCAGTCTTACGCAAGTTCTGTTTTTGATGGAACATTGGAACATTTCGGTGCTAGCACACGTTGAACACCCGTGGTTGCAACTAAAGTTGTGTTCCACATACTTGTTCCACAAGGTGATTTTTGCGTGGAACATGTGGAACATTTTCTCACCGTGGTGCAAGCACCGTCCACATCACTACGTGATGATAGTAGTAGGGCACACGTTGAACGAAGCATTCAATAAAAAAAGCCGACGCCTTGCGTCGACATTTGCTTTAAGGGGGGTATGGGGGGATTCCCCCCATACGATGTGAATGCTTGATTAAGCTTTGGTGAAAAAATAGACGCCAGCTATCAGGGCGATAACTGAAACTGTCCATGAAATGATCATCATGGATAAGGCGATACATGCTAAGGTGTAGAGCATAATATTCTCCGTTTGTAATGGGGATGTCTCCCCTGTTGCTTAAGCCTATTGATTTTATCTAAGGCTAGTTCTAAGGTTCGGTAGCTAGCGACAACTCGCTGTCTTCCGCAGTAGTAGCTATATGAATATACATCATACATATAGGTGATAGTAGTATCCCCAATAGCGTGGGGGACCGAAGCCCCCCAAGGTTTATATTCAAGCATTGTCAATATCTTGCGATCTAGACTCTGCAGGTAACGAACGCTGTGATCTATAACCTTCTTTGGTTAAAGCAGTTAATTTATCAACAGCTGTATGAGCACCGCCAAGCAGTTTGCCAGTACCGATGATAGTAAGGCTAGCTGTTTTAGCAGTTAAACTCCCCAGATCGCGAACGATTCTGAGGAATGTAGGTTTATCTAGCTGGCTCATTTGAAGCTCAACTCTTTCTGCTCGTCAGCAGGTGCTGAAGATTCCTTTTTCTCAGGAACTTTGACATAGCCAACTAATTCGTTGGGTGCAAAGGCTCTACGCGTTGCGTCATTCTTTTGAGTTTTGCCGTTAAAGCAGTTTGTATACTCTTGAGAATATTCAACGAGTTTCACTTGAGGATGGATGTCCCCGCTTAGCGATATACCGCCAGTCTCTACCAATGATGATAGTTTAGCGAAGAACGCTGGGTCATCATCGTTGAAGTAGATGCTAACGCTAAGATACTCAGGAGCTGGTTGCCAGCCGTTAAGAGTATGTTGCTTAAGGCCCAGTTTTAGGTCAGGGCGTCGACCTTGTTTTGATTCAGACATAATGTCTCCCGCTCGATGAGCTAAAGATAGAGAAGAATTAAGTTTCTAATCTATATAAATCATAAAGAGATAGAGATCAGGTCCGAGCCTCGAGGAGCTGAATTTTCTGGGACAAGGTTCCAAAGCTCTAAAAGTTAAACGCTGGATGTAGAAATCGGGATCGGGGGATAACCTCTTTGAATGCACAACGAGGAGAAGAGGAGAACGTGATATGGTATAGTTTTTTTACTAAAAAATTTTCACAGAAAAATTATGGCAGATAAAATATGTGATAGGTGTGAAAAAAGTCTACCTAAAAAAGACTTTGAGAATCATCGAAGGGTGTGTAGAGCTTGTGCTTTGTCACTTACTAATATTGCCAAAAGTTCAAGCCCATATAAATATTTAAAAAATTTATGGAACCAACTTAAGTACTCAAGAGAAAAGGAAGAGGGCATGTTATTTGAAATAACTCCAGAACAACTTAATGATTTATGGGACAAACAAGACGGACGTTGTGCGTTGTCCGGGATCATCATGACGTGGCACAAGGGTGGAGAAAAACGCAATACTAATGTTTCAATTGACAGAATTGACCCCAACATCGAATACATGATAACTAACATTCAACTCGTTTGTTGGCGTGTTAACTTAATTAAGCATACAATGACAGAAGATGAATTATATTGGTGGTGTAAAAATATAGTTACACACAAGGAAAATTTTTAATATAATCTTTCAGCATGCGATTACTAGACGAAGATAGACCCACAGATATGACCGAACAAGATAGAACTGAGTTACAATCTCACCTGCCTTATGCCGGTTTACAACTTAACGAGCTTTCGGTTCAGGAAGAGCGGCTGGTTTTGTTTCATCTAAGGGGAATGAGCAAAGCAGCCGCCGGACGTGCTGCGGGGTACAAGGACATGGACCGTGTTTACCAAATATTCAAAACTCCTAAAATGCAAAAAGCTCTAACCTATCTACGTAATGAAATGCGCGAAGAGGTAAAGTTCGATAAGAACACAGCAACTGGCATGTACTTAGAAGCTCATTCAAAAGCAGCCAACTCGACGGAAGAAAAGAACGTTGTTGATTCGTTGTGCAAGCTCCACGGTCTACACATTCCTGAACAAGCAACCATGATTAATATAAATGTAGAGAAAGTAGAACAGTTAGAAAAATTAACTGATGCGCAACTTTTGAAACTTGCCGGTAACGATACGAACTACTTGGAGCCAGATGGAAGTAACGAAGACTGAATGTAAAAGATGTCGCGGGCTCTATCCGGAGAACTTAGTTCTTATTGACGAAATTTGCGTATACTGTCGAGCTGACGAAGTTGAAGCAATACCCGAGCCCCAAAAACTGACTGATCAGAAGTCAAAAAAAGCAGAACTTTCTGCTCAAGCAAAAGCAGAACAAGAATTAGCGAAAAGAGTCTTAGCACGTAAAAGATTACTCCCATTTGTTGAACGATTTAATACAGACTATCAAGCAGGTTGGGTACACAAAGATATTTGTCAACGACTAGAGAAATTTAGCGAACAGGTTGCGAATAAAGAATCACCAAGACTGATGCTCTTTATGCCACCTCGACATGGTAAATCTACGTTAGCTAGTATTGCTTTCCCTGCCTGGCACTTGGGCCGGCATCCCGAGCATGAGTTTATAAGTTGTTCTTATTCAGGCTCTTTGGCTATGAACTTTTCACGAAAAGTACGTCAACTGCTTAGAGAACCAGTATACAAAAATGTGTTTGAAAAATCTAGACTAGATAAAGATTCTCAGTCAGTAGAATCATGGCAAACGACTCAAGGCGGCGGTTATGTAGCAGCGGGTGTTGGTGGTGGTATTACTGGTAAAGGTGCGCACGTAATGGTGATAGATGATCCAGTAAAAAACAGAGAAGATGCAGAATCTGATAATAACAGAGATGCGACCTGGGATTGGTATACATCCACAGCTTATACAAGGTTATCCCCAGGTGGAGGCATACTTGTAATTCTTACGCGTTGGCACGACGACGACCTGGCCGGTCGCTTGTTGACCCAAGCAGAAGAAGGCGCAGATGAATGGGAAGTCATTCGCTACCCAGCCATTGCAGAAGAAGACGAAAATTTTAGGAAAACAGGTGAAAGTTTACACCCAGAGAGATATAATGTGGACGCTCTCGAGCAGATAAGGAAAGCCATCGGCCCGCGCGATTGGTCTGCTCTATACCAACAGAATCCAGTATCTGACGAAGGCGATTACTTTAACCGCGACATGATCGCATATTATGACTTCGATGAAATCGATACTTCAAAACTTCGTTACTACTGCGCGTGGGATCTTGCGATCGGACAGCGTGACCGGAACGATTACTCAGTTGGTATTGTTGTCGGTGTCGATGAATACGATAATTTATTTGTTGTTGACGTCGTTCGCGGTAAGTACGATGGCTTTGAATTAGTAGAACAAATTTTAGACTTGTACGAACTATGGCGTCCGGGTATAGTGGGAATAGAAAGAGGTCATATTGAGATGGCCCTGGGGCCGTTTCTAGAAAAAAGAACAAGAGAGCGGGGCCTATCTGAAGCTTACTTTAAAGACTTAAAAGTTGGTAGGCGAGATAAGGAGTTACGTGCACGAGCAATCCAGGGTAGAATGCAACAAGGTATGGTATACTTTCCACAAGATGCTGTTTGGACTGGACCAATGGTTGCAGAGCTATTACGTTTTCCAAATGGTACACATGACGACCAGGTGGATGCCTTGGCGTGGATCGGTTTAATGATGACAGAATTTGCTACATTTTTTGAAAGACCTGAGCATGTTCCGTCGTGGAGAGATGGATTAAAACATTTAGTAAAAGATGGAAAACGTAAATCATCAATGAGCGCTTAATGGCAGAGTACAAAAATAAAAAAAAGAAGCTAAGTGAAGCTGAATCCTTAACCCTTGCAAAACGTCAATGGGAGTGTTACACACGAGCACGCGACAGCGGCCATGAAGAATATATTGATACAGCAAAAAAATGCGATGCCTTTTATAGAGGGGAACAATGGGACGAAGCTGACATAGCAGCGCTTGACGATCAGGGTCGACCAGCATTAACAATCAACACAATTTTACCTACAGTTAACACAGTTCTTGGCGAACAAAGTACGCGAAGAGCAGATGTACAATTTAAACCTCGTGGTTCTGGTGTCCAGGAAATTTCCGATACCTTAACAAAACTGTACATGCAAATTTCTGATAATAATAAATTAGAATGGGTAGAGGGCCAGGTTTTTGCTGACGGCTTAATTCAAGACCGGGGTTGGTTTGATGTCCGTATAGATTTTTCTGATCATGTAAAAGGTGAAGTTAGAATTACACAAAAAGATCCCCTAGATATTTTAATTGACCCAGATGCTAAAGAATATGATCCAAAAACTTGGAATGAAATTTTTGAAAGCAAGTGGATGAGCCTAGAAGAAATAGAAGAGACTTATGGGCAAGACAAAGCAGATAAGTTGCGTATGATTGCTGAAGTAGGTTCTACACTTGGTGCAGATTCTATGGAGTTTGAAGATGAAACTTACGGGGATACAAAAGGGGACTATGAAGGCTCTACAAATCATTATCCAAATAATCCAGACGAAGCTAGAGCTTTACGGTCAATTAGAGTTATAGAAAGACAACATTATAAATTAAAGAAATGTATGTTTTATGTTGACCCAGTAACAGGCGATAAAAGGCCCGTACCTTATAATTGGGGGGAACGCAAAAAGAAAAAATTTGCAGATGACTACGGTTTATATATAACAGAAAAAATGGTTAAAAAAGTCCGTTGGACAGTAACTGCTGACACTGTTGTATTGCACGATGATTGGTCTCCCTATGACCATTTTACTTTAGTACCTTACTTTCCGTATTTTAGAAGGGGTAAACCTTTTGGAATGGTTAGAAATTTAATTTCACCCCAAGAACAACTAAACAAAATTTCATCTCAAGAACTACATATAGTTAATACAACTGCTAATAGTGGTTGGATTGTAGAGTCAGGTTCTTTAACTGGAATGAATGCAGATGATTTAGAAGAACACGGTGCGGAAACTGGTTTAGTACTCGAGTTTAATCGCGGTAGTACTCCCCCTGGTAAAATACCGCCAAACCAGATTCCCACCGGTCTAGATAGAATTGCACAAAAAGCTTCCGCTAACATAAAACAAATAAGCGGCATAAGTGATGCAATGTTAGGTACAGATGGGGCGGAAGTATCTGGAATTGCTATTCAACAAAAACAAACTCGTGGCGCGTTAATGATACAGGTGCCATTAGATAACTTACGAAAGACTCGTCAGTATTTAGCAGAAAGAATTTTAAACTTAGTACAATCTTATTACACAGAAGAAAGGGTTATACAAATTACTGATGAAAATAATCCAATGAAACCAAAACAACCTATGGTTGTAAATCAAGTAACACCAGAAGGTCAGATTATTAATAATTTGACTCTAGGTGAATATGATGTAGTTATAGGAGATGCTCCTTCAAGAGATACTTTTGAAGAAACACAATTTGCTGAGTCTATAGAACTTAGAAAAGTTGGAGTGCCAATTCCAAATGACTTAATTGTTGAATACTCACACTTAGCACGTAAAGGTGAAATTGCAGAAAGAATTAGAATAGCAGAGGGTATGAACCCTCCAACTGAAGCTGAAATGCAGATACAACAATTCCAGCAAGAAGCTGCAATTAGAGCAACACAACTTGAAATTGCTAAGTTAGAAGCAGAAGTACAAAGATTAAATTCTGAGGCACAGCTAAATATGGCTAAAACTCAATCCACTTCAAGTGATCCACAAATTAGAGTTGCGGATTTACAAAGCAAACTTCAAATGAAGAAGGAAGAACTCGACTTACGTGAAAGGTTGTCAGGGATGACTAATCAGATAAGAAGCGAGCAAACACAAACAGCAGCGGCTGCAAAAATTGCAACCGCCGCCATGAAACCTACAGGAGGTAAATAAAATGGCTAAAAGTAAAAAACAAGATAATACGGAAGCAAAAGACGATCTAGTTATGGATGTAATGCCGGGGGCAGATGCAGTTTCGGAAGAAGACGCAAAACCATTTGAAGTAGATTTGAATTTTGAAGAAGATGCTCCAGAGGAGGAAGCAGAAAATGAAGAAGTCGAACAGGAAGTTGACGCCGCTCCAGAAGAAGAGGCTGTTGCGGAAGAACCAGAACCAGAAGCTAAAGAAGAAGAAGCAGTTGAACCAGAAGATATTAGCGAAGAAGGAGTGGTTGAAGACAGCGAGTCAACTCCACAACCAGATATTCCAGCAGTTGAAGGAAGCGAGCAAAGCCTTGACGAGCAAGAAAAAGTAAAAGCGCCTATGGTGCCTAAGTCTAGGCTTGATGAAGTGTTAGCAAAAAACAAAGCTATGCAAAAAAAGCTAGAAGAAGCTACTGCAGCTGAAAAAGCTGCCGCAGAAAACGCTCCAGAGTATGATTTTGATGCAAAAGAAGTTGAATATCAGGATTTAGTGCTTAATGGAGAGACTGAAAAGGCCGTAGAGTTAAGAAATCAGATAAGACAAGCTGAAAAAGACCAATTTATGTTTGAAGTACAAGCAAAAATGGGTCAAACAGTGCAACAAAGTCAAGAAATGACTGAATTACAAGCAAAAGCAGCTGAAATTGAGGCTACTTACCCTATGTTAAGTGAAAATGACCCTTCTTTTGATGCTAATTTGCAAGCAGAGGTAGTTGAATTGCGAGATGCTTTTATGTCTCAAGGTTATTCACCTGCAGATGCATTAGGAAAAGCTACTCAATACACAATTGCAGCTCAAAAACCAGAATTACTAAATCCGGCAGTTGAAAACCCAACTAAAAAAGTAGATACAACGGCCCAAGAAAAACAACAAGTGGCTAATGTAACTAAAAAATTAAAAGCTGCTGATGCTCAACCACCTGCAATGAAAGGTGAGAGCAAAACAGAAAAGAAAATAGATTTATCGCTGTTATCAAGTGAAGAGTTTGATGCTCTTCCAGCCGAAACATTGCGCAGAATGCGTGGTGACTTTGGTTAAGGCTTGGTATAAGATATAAGAATTCGGTACTAATACGATAATTAGTGTGGGTCGTTCCACTAAAAAACGTTTTCGCCTGTCACGGCGTAAAACTGATCGAGGTCATGTTCGTAAAACTATGAAAGCGTCTCCCCAACGAAAAAGGGTATACGGGTAAATAGCCGCTCCAATAAGTTGGCTAGGTATTATTTTTTTTGGAGGATAGCCCAATGGCTAACACAAACTTTAGCGCGTTGACCAGCGAACAATTAACTATCTGGTCACGTGATTTTTGGCGTGTCGCTAGGAATATGTCCTTCATTAACCAATTCGCAGGTAGCGGATCTAATGCTATGGTTCAGAGAATATCTGAACTTACTCAATCAGAAAAAGGAGCTAGAGCTGTATTAACACTTTTAGCTGACATGACTGGTGACGGTATCGTTGGAGACAACACCTTAGAAGGTAATGAAGAGACCTTAAGAGCCTACGACATTGTTGTACAACTCGATCAATTGAGATTTGCTAATAGACTTTCTGGTAGATTAGCTGATCAAAAATCAGTTGTTAATTTCCGTGAGAACTCACGTGATGCACTTGCTTATGCAATGGCAGATCGTATTGACCAATTAGCGTTCTTAACGCTTTCTGGTATTTCTTACACAATCAAAAACAGTGGTGCTTTGAGACCTGTTCTGACTTCAGGACAAAATCTTGGCGACATGACTTTTGGTTCAGATGTAACAGCTCCAACTTCTAACAGACATAGAAGATGGGATGCTACTAGTAAACTTGTTGCTGGTGACGTAACTGCAGTTGCAGCTGCTGACACCATTACTTACGAGTGTTTAGTTGCTCTTAAAGCTTATGCTAAAGACAACTACATCCGTGGAGTAAGAGGCGCAGGTGGAGATGAGATGTATCATTTATTTGTATCACCTCAAGTAATGGCTGACCTTAAACTTGATTCAGATTTCTTGGCTAACGTCAGAAATGCTGGAGTCAGAGGACCAAGCAACAGCTTGTTCGCTGGTTCTTCAAGTCTAATGGTTGACGGTATTATGGTCCATGAGTTTAGACATGTGTTTAACACTGCTAATGCAACTACTGGAACATCTTCAAATGCCGGTTCTGCTGGATACAAATGGGGCGCTGACGCTGATGTCAACGGTTCTGCTTGTTTATTCTGTGGAGCTCAAGCTCTTGCTATGGCAGATATTGGTCTACCACAAATAGTTGAAGATACTTTCGACTATGGTAACCAAAATGGTATCTCCATTGGTAAAATCTTCGGTCTTAAGAAGCCTAAGTTTAACAGCGACTACAATGGTGGCGTTGAAGACTTTGGTGTCATTAGATTGGACGTTGCATACTAAGTATGTTTTTGTGGGTGGTTCATTTTGAGCCACCCCTTTTTTAGGAGTAAAAGATGATAGTAGTATCAGATATTGACAGGTATATCTCAACCACCTGGGGCGCATCAATCAGACTGGAAGCTGGCGTACCAAAAGAAGTTGGACATGACATAGGCCTATTGTGCTTGCAAGAGGGGTGTACAGAACACAAACCCCATTCAATTAAAGATAAAAAGCCAAGCGAACCTATTAGAGCTAGAGATGAAAAAGGACATTATATTCCTGACGATCCCTCTACACCTGATATAAACGAAGCCTATGTAGATGGTAAAGCACCCGCTAAGAAAAAGCCGGCTGCTAAAAAAACGGTAAAGAAAACTGCTAAAAAATAATGGGTACATTAACGGGCGCTAATTTAATATCCAGAATCCAGGACACCCTGCAGGATACAACTGGCGTTCGATGGACTGAAGCTGAATTGCTTCGTTCTATAAATGATGCACAAAGAGAAGTAGTAAACTTTAGACCAGAAGCTGCAGCTGATCATTCAAATGTACAATTAGCTACTGGTACAGAGCAATCTATACCAGATGTGGCTTTGTCTTTAATAAAAGTAGTACGCAACATGAGTGCTGCTGGTGGTAGTGCAACAGGCAAAAGAAGTATTAGGCTTGTTGATGGTGAAGTTTTAAATTCTATAGAACCAAACTGGCATGACCCTACTGTTACGGGGGATGCAGCTCACGGTTCTGTTATTAAACACTATGTTTATGATCCAGATGACCCTAGAAAATTTTATGTATATCCGGGTGTAAAGTCTGGATTAAATGCTTATGTAGAATTGGTAACAGCTAGAAACCCTACAGATTTAAGCGCTACAAGTAGCACTATCTATATCGATGATATTTATGGTAATGCTATTGTAGATTATGTTTTATATAGGTGTTATATGAAAGATGCAGAATTTGCAGGCAGTCAACAAAGAGCCAATACACACTATCAATTATTTGTTTCTAGTTTAAGTGGTGGAGGACAAGCTAAAAATTTACTTGATCCAAACACTGATAAAACTAATGCTCCACAACCTGTAACACAGGGGGTTAGATAATGGCTTCATTTGATTCTTTAGTAAAAGATGTACTTCCGTACGTACCTAATTGTCCAGATGCTTTAGTTGAATCAACTTTAAGGTCGGCTTGTATTGAATTTGCAGAAAGATCTAAAGCTTATGTATATGACTTAGACCCAATTACAAGTATTAGTGGGGTGTATGAATATGAGTTCGATCAACCTTCGGGCACAGATGTGCATGCAATTTTATGGATGACTTATGATGGGCACGATTTAGATCCTATCAGTCCTAGAAGCTTAGAGTTAAATTATTCTGATTGGAGAAATAAAACCTCAGTACCACAAGTTTATTTGCAAAAAAACCCAAGTACGTTTTGGCTAATACCAGTTCCTGGTAGTGCAGTCACTAATGGGATTCAAGTATCAGTTGCTTTAAAGCCTAGTAGAACCACAAGTAATATTGACACTTCTTTTTCAAACAGTTACAGAGATGGTATTGTTTACGGCACTTTATATAGACTATTAAGAATACCTTCTAAAGACTGGACTGATATAAATGCTTCAAGAGACTATTTAGGTTTGTTTAATCAAGAAATTGTACAAGCAGAACTTAAAGCTAGAGGCGGAGATTTAGGCGTTAAAAGAACAGTTAGATATAGAGGCGCAGGACTAGCCCCTCGTAAAAGGTACAAGAGATATGGTTCAGAGATCGATTATTGATGGGATCTCAATTGAAGAAATTCCTCAGAGTGAAGTAAAGTATTCTTTCGAGAAAATTGAACCTCACCTAAAGAAGGTCATAAAAAAAGCGCGAGCTGACTGGATCACTTCTGATGTTTATGTAGCCTTGCGAGAAGGCGAAGCTGTTTTGTATATGTTCTACAAAGAGGATGTGTACGTAGGCTTTTTAATTGTGCAGTTCCTTAAAAACAAAAGTGGTGAGGTCACCCTACACATATGGGCAACTTACCAAAAACCGGAGTATAATTATAGAAATGTTGGTTTTACTTTTTTAGAGAAACTAGCAAGCGAATATAACGCTGTTGCTATTGAATTTGAAAGTAGCCGAGAAGGTTGGAAAAAAGAAGCCCCTACAATGGGCTTTGATTTAATTAGTTACACATTTAGAAAAGAATTATAGAGTTATGGGAAGCAGAAAAGTAAAAAAGAAAAACTTTACAACTATGACGCCTGCAGAGCGCATGGCTAAAGAAACAACCGAAAAGTCTTATGCTATGTTTGAGCAGAAGTTTAACCAATCACAACAGCGATTGGGTGAAAAAGCTCAAATTGATAGAGAAGGCCAAGCGGCCGGCGCAATGAACTTAGATGCAAGAGTTGCAAATAAAGTTGCGGGGTATGATGCTGCTAAAAGTTTAGATCAAGCCGCAAATTTAGCTACTATTCAAACTCAAATTCAAGCCGCGGGAAATAACCTAGAGGAAAGAGACAAAGCCCAAAGAAATTTAGCTTTTGTAAAAAGCCAATATGAATCAGATTTAATACAAAGTGGTGGTCAAGTTAAAACTGCTCAACAAGAAGCCAGTAAAAGTTTAACCAGTGCTGTTGCAAAAGATAGCATAGCAGAAGCTAGATCTGGTGTTGGAAGGTCCTTTATTAGTGGTTTAGTTGCGGGCCAGGCAAAAAAAGCAGGGGTTGATGTAGATACCAACAAAAGTACATATTATGACAAAGATGGTAATCCATTAACATCAGAACAGTTTGAGCAACGAGTTTCTAGTAATCAACCCTACTACCAAAAAGAACAAAAGAAGACATTTGGCTTTAATACAGGAGACCCTATTTATAGTGCTGTTAACCCTTTATCTACTCTTTCAAGACTAGACCCAAGTCAAACGCTTGAAATTTCAGAAGTTGACGGTAAAACTCGTACTCCCGGATCGTAATAATGGCTAACTTAAGTAATTTACAATATAAAAACGAAGAACTTGAAGACATCAAAAAGTCATATAAAACAGAAAATGGAATTGTTCTTAAAGATAATGTTCAAAGATTAGGGCAAGCCGAGCAAGCGCTTATGACAGATATTGATACTGTTGAAAAACAACAAAATAAAGCTATAGCCGCAAACGAAAGGGCACAAGCAGAAGCAGCACGTAACAGAAGCCGTTACGGAGTTCAACTTACCGGCGCTGAACAAAAAGAATTAACTAAAATAGGATCTTTGGCTGAAGCTTCTACAGTTTCGGGGGCTATGAATTTAGCTAGAAGATCTGACGATGAAATAAATTTAGCAAATACTCTTGCAATTACTGAATTTTTACAGGGCGGAGTTAAATCTGCTTTAGCACAATTACAATCTTTTAGAGATATTGGAGTGGCTAGAGAGAATCAATACACTAAAGCAAGGGCTGGGGCTAAACGTAGTTACTACGGATTTTTAGGTAATATTGCCGGTACTGTTGGTAAAGTTATAACTGGTGGCGGAGGTGGAGGTTAAACAATGGGAATTTTAGATAATATATTTGGTCAAGCACCTAGAAAAGCCCCTAGTTTAGCAGAAAGAAAATACAATGAAGAAATGGCTAGGTCTAGTCTTCTTGCAAAAAAGGAAGAATCCAATAAAAAATTTCAAGCCGTAGAAGCTCAATTTGGTGACGATGCTATAGCTGAACGACAAAATGCGTCTCCAGAAAGAATAAAAGAGCTTGATACTATAAAAGACATAAGAAACCCAGAGTTTTCTGATTTTATAACTTTGTATGGGTTTGAAAAGGGATCCGAAATAGCCTATAACGAAACATTAGCAGCACAAGCGCTTTTGGGCGGAGGAGAAGGCGTTATGAAAGAGTTTGATTTTAAAAACTCTACTTTTACTAAGATAGACGGCGAGGGTTTTTTAAAGCTACCTGTTAAAGTTACTAATACCAATACTGGCGAATCTTATGATAATGCTCCTATAACGAAAAGTAGAAAGGACGCAGTTGATGTTAATGCAGCAGGCGGCGAGGAAGCTGTAAAAGAAGATATGGTAGAGCTCGTTCCTATCAGTCTTTTAAATGATGGATACAAATCAGTTAAAGGCGCTATAACAGGAGCAATCGGCGGTAACGTAGCAGGCGAATACATAAAAGACATACCTACTTTTTCTAAAACATTAGACAATGCTCTATTTTCTGAAGAAGGAGGAATCGCAGCTTTTTTTGAAGAAGTTGATGCTGGCACTGGACCAACACCTACTGATGATGGTCTTGATACATCATCACCAACAGGAACAAAAGAAGAAGGCCAAACTGAACTGGCTATTAATCAATCTAGAATAAATGTTCTAAATAGCCTTGATCCAACCGTCGCATATTCAAAAGAAGAAATAGCTGAATGGCCAAGCGGCGGTACCGCAGTTGGGGGTCTATCTAAATCAAGAAAATACAAATCAGTGTATATAGCTAATCAAAATGCAATACAAGAATTGCAAAACAAGGGTGAGTTAAGTGCCAATGAACAAGGAAGATTAAACAGGCTTTTAACATCTCAACAGGACACCCTTAATAACATAAAACAAAGTGCACAAAATTCTTACGAGGCTTTAGTAAAAGTACAAAACACAAAAGAAACCAAGTTGACTGAAGAAATTACAAGTCTTCAAAACCAGTTAAAAGGAAATGTTTCTGATAGAAATAGGGCAAGCATAGAAGCTCAAATTGAAGCTAAAACCAACGAAAGAGATGGTATAACAGCTGAATTAGGAACTAAACTTCCTACTGAAGTGACTACCTCTACAAATAAAGACCTTAAAAAAGAAGGGTTTTCCTTAACTTCTAAACAAAGAGACGCTTTTAAAACAGCTATATTTAGTGGTGATGAACAAACTATTTTAGCTGCAATAAACACTATAACTGGAGGAAAACCTCCTTCTAACGAACTACAAAAGAAAATAGTTAGTTACTTACAAAAAGCACAAAATAACATTAGGCTTGTAGGACTTCAGAAACAAGTCAATGAGGGTATTGTTATGGCTATGATTTCTGCAGACCCAGAATTAATGTCTGGAAATATGGATGCAATTATAAGCATGGCACAGTTTGGTGTTTTAGATTTCCAAGCTCAAACTAACAGAATGACTGCCGAAACTGGCAGAATGAATGCAAAACGAGAAGGCACTGATTACTTTAGGAATGAAATAAACAAATTTAAAGTATTTGATAATGACGGAGCATTAAATACTGATTTAACAGACTTAACCAGCTTTGGGGCCCAAGCAATTGCAAATAATGATGCAGCTGGAAAGTTAGCTTATGAAGTTAAAGCTAGCCAATGGATAAAAGAATGGGCACAAGCAAACGGAAAAGTTTCTTTTTGGAGAAAAATTGCATCTTTTGGTCAAGCTAGTGGGCCAGATGCAGCTAAGTTTTCAATTAAAGCTAATATTCGTTTAGTTGATAGAGGGGATAGTAGGCCTTATTTTGAATTTTTAGATCAAAACGGGGCTATAACTGGGGCAAAAATCTCAGTTTACCAGGCTGGTCAAGAGCTTGGTCCTGCTGGGCTAGAGCTACTTAATGCGATGGCTGGTGAAAATAAAGAGCCTGAATAATGGCTGACAATTCTAACCCTTTAGCTGAATTTTTTGCAGTACAAAAACAAGACGTTGAATCTTTATCATCTGTTAAAGGCCCAACTCGTGTAGGACAACCTGACCAAAAAGGCCCAGTAGTAGGCCCAACTAGCTTTAGTGGACAAGTATCTGCGGGTTTACGCGCTGGGGCACAACAAGTTGAATCTGACATAATCACCGCTGGTGCTATCGTTGATTATTTGAGGGGCAATACCGATGCTGCCGAAGCTAAAATGGAACGTTCAAGAGAACTTGAACAGAGTTTTTCTACTATTTTAGAGCCGTTTGGACAGTTTGAAGAATTTTTAGATGAACCTACTTTTTCTGGTTTTTTAGATCAAAGTACCAAAGCTATAACAATGACTACTCCGCAGGCAATGTTTTCTTTTGCTTCGGCGGGGACTGGTCTTTTAGCTGGGTTTTTAGGTAAACAAATTATAAGCCAGGGCGGTAAAACATACGCCAAACAAATGCTTTTAGACATACAAAGAAAAAAAGTTATGGGTAATTTGGGCCGAGGTCCAGGTTTGACTAAAGCAGAACAAGAAATTTTAGATACAACGTTTGATGGCTTAAAATATGCTAAGTCAGCTCCAGTAGGAAAAGGGGGTATGTTTGATGTTGCGGGTAATAAATATGCTAGAGCAAGAGCAGAAAGCCTGCGCCTTCCCACTATAGGTGCAGTAACAGGCGCACTTACACAAGGCGAGATAGTAGGTGCTTCTCAATCATTTAAAGAGTATGACGACGCTGGATATAAACTAACTGCAAAAGAAGCCAAAATGGCTGTTGCTTTAGGTTTTCCCCAAGCCGTTTTAGACGTCGTTGGAGAAGCGGCTTTCTTTGCGCCTTTGTTTAAAAAAGCTACAGGCGATTTAGTGAAAAATAGCACGGTCAGACAAATTTTAGATAAACCAGGAGAACTTTCTAAAAAAGATCTTAGAGTTTTAAGAAAGGCTGCGGGTGATTCTACTGCAGGTGAGTTTTTATTAGATTTAGGTAAAGCCGGCGCTGTCGGTTTTGCAGGTAGTGCAGTAGCAGAGGGTTTAACTGAACGTGCACAAGAAGAAATACTTATCCAACAAAGATTTGCAATAGACCCAGAATACACAAAAGCTGAAGCTAAAATTAGGGGTATAGAAGCTTTGTTTATGGGTGCTATGGCTGGTGGCGCAAGGGGAGCACCTTCTGGTGTTATAGCAGAAGCTTATAAAATGATTTCTACTGGCGGCGAAATGCAGCAAGATTTGCAAAATGAAGCCAAGGCTAGAATAACTAATAACAACCTTACTGGTAGTATTGATCCTTCCAAAGTTGAATTAACCGACGATGATTATGAAGGGCAAATAGAAGCAATGTTAGATCCGGCTTCTAAAAGAGCATTAGTGTGGATGCCAAATAAAACTAGGGCTGATGTAGCAAGTATTTTAGAAAAATTTCCCGACGCTAATTTGATTATAAACGAGGCTGCTGGTGGGGTGTTGGTATTTGATCAAAACAGCGAGGTTAGTAGAGAAAAAAGAGGTACTGCTTTTGAAAATGATTTTACTAACCCTGAAACATTTCAAGGCTTATTTAACTTAAGTGCACTTCCTGAATCTGGTGACATTATCATACGCGCCATTGATAGCAAAGGCAGAACCATTGATTATGAAGCTGTTCCTGCTGACGAAGCATCTATTGAAGCCGCTTCTAGGAACCTACAAGCTAATAATCCTAATGCAGAAATCGTAGCAGAAACAGAAACAGACTTTTTTGAACGTACTCAACCTTTACAAGAAGAACTGTTTTTTGGTGAAGAAACAGATGCGGAGTTACAGGGGTCTAGGCCCTCAAGGTTTCAACGTACATTAAAACCAAAAGCTAAACGAAAACCAAAAGCTAAAGCTAAACCTGTTAAAAAGAATGTACCATTTAAAACTTTTCTTAGAAACAACAAACTTGATCCTAAAGCGGTAGGGGTTGCTGAACTAAGAGATAGATTAGATAGGGGCACTTTTAGTTATACAAAAACTGGTGGCATGGGAGTTGATCAGCTGATAGAAGCCGCTGTAGACGCAGGTTATTTAAGAGAAGATAACGCGGGTCCAGATGGACAAAAAACATACACTGTAGATGATATTGTTAATTTAGTTGATAGTAATGCTACTCCACTAGCAGACCAAGAAGATTCTTTTGAAGCACAGTATGAAGCGCGTAGGTTAGAAGAAGAAGGCGAAGGAGAAACTACTAGCCCAATACAAGATTTTGTCCAACGCTCTAGCCCAATAACAAGAGATTTAGGGGAAGATAGAGATGAAGCATTGGCCGATGCTATGGCTAATAATGCTGCTACTGCCGAAGATATATTTGCAGAGGGAGATAGCCAAGAAGGAGTAACAACTCCAACAGAAGAAGCAACTGATGATGATAATGATGGTAGGGTTTTTGCAGATGCAGGAGACGAAACTTTACAAACAGGCAAGTTTGTAGAGGGGACTTTGTTGTTTTCAGTCCCCAAAAGGGCTATTAGCGCATATGAAAGTGATACTTTAAAACAAAAAGAAACTCCTTCCGAACAAGAAAAACAAGAGTTTTTAGATGCAATAGGCCCACAAGTAAGCACCGTTAACTTTGATAACGTGCCATTAAACCTTATTACAGAGGTAATGAAGGCTAAAAAAAGAGACCCATCTTTAGATGTTGGTATAGAAGTGCAAGAAAATGACGCGGGTGAGCTAGCTTACAACGCAAGAGTTTTATCAAGCAGTTTTGATCAAGATCTAAATGTGGCTATTCAAAATGCTACTAATCCTCAACACCTTCGAGATGATTTAAGAAAAAAATATGCGTCTGATACTGGGCTAGATAAACTACCAGGTTTTAATGTCCCTCTTGTTGCAACAAAAATGGATGCTGTAGAACCTACAGTAAGGGGTGGGGTATATGCGCAACCAAATCTGTTTAGTGAAAACTTAAGACCTAAAACAGCTGCTCCGGATCAACTTTATGGTAGAACAAATGGTGTAAGTATTATTCAGTTACTTGATTTTATTATTGACCGAGATGGGATTGATTTAAATATATCAAGAGAAGCTAGATACGCGCAAGCTTTGCCTACCTTAATAGCTGATTTAGAAGCAATTGGCCGACCTTTACATTATGGTGTAAAGGGAAGTCAAAAAAATATTATCGAATATTTAAACACCGCTTCACAAGAAATTGTTATTGCTCCTATAGACGTAGAGTATGGGCCCGGTGGCACGGTTAAAAATATAACAGAAATAGATGATGGAAATAGTAGAGTTAAATTTAATAAAAACACAATTCGTCAGGGTTTAAGGGTTCCTTCTGCTGAATTTCCAGGTGGGCAGAATATAAGAGCCCCTCGCCCTGCCGTTGGAAAAGAGGGGTTTATAGCTCAAATAATAGAAAAAGTAGGAGCACCAGAAGGTTTAAGTGATCGGTTATTTAGAGATGAAATAAGCAAAAGGTTTCCAGGAGAAGTTGTTCCCACTGACCCAGTAAATGTTAACCCACAACAATCAATTCCAGGCGTTGATACTGTTGATCGGGGACCTGCATTTTCTCCTCTTGTTTTTGACAGAACTGACCAAGAAGCTATTTTAGATTTTCTTGTTGAAAATTATCCAGAATTAAATGAACCCAGAGCGGGTTATATAACTTTAAACGAGTTTGCTATAGGCGATCCAAGCCTTTACGCCGACCCAGGGCCTGCACAACGAGAGCAAATTGAGGGCGCGGAACGTGAATATGATCAAGAAGATACAGTAGATGTATTAAATCAAACATGGTTTAACAATTTACAACAAAGAATAGCTGAAGATGCTGACAAAACTAGAGCAGTAACTATAAAATATTTAAATGGAGTACAAGCTGTAAAAACTGCAGAAGCAAACAATGAGGGAATAAGTGTTTTACGAAAACCAGGCGAAAAACACTACGGCAACCCTTTTAGCCATTTACCAAATGCTAGAGATGCAAGAAAAACTAAAAATCTAGAAGACAGTGTAATTCAATATGAAAAATGGCTAGAGGGCACTGCCCACACAGATTTTAAACAAGAAAGAAGACAGTGGGTTTTAGACCAAATAGCAGAAGGTAAATTAGCCGGCAAAACAATTTTATATTATATTAACCAAAGACCAAACCATGCAGAATCTTTAAAAGCATTTGCGCAAAAAAACCAACCAAAAACCACAACAAGACCTTTAAAGCTACAAGGCGCAACAATTTCGCCTAATGTAAGTGATTATTTCAACAACCCAGATCCAACTAAAAAACCTAGTAAAAGCGCTGATTCTAAAAACAATTTTGCTTATAAACTTTTAGAAGTTACAAAAAGCATTTTTAAATACAACAGAAAGCTGACTATGATAACTCCAGAAGAATTAATTCAACAGACTCAGATGTCTAAAAGAGTATCAAAAATGACGCCAACAAAAGTAGGGCATTATGCGTTTCTTGAAGATACACAAGAATCTTTTAGAGATAGAACTTTGTTTACTTATGCAAGAAAAATGCAAGAGGACGAAAAACTTGCGCAGTATGTGTATCTGCCAGATACAGATGAAGATGTCATTCTAATAGATATACAAAGAATCAGAGGGTTTAGTGGTAGGGTATCGGGGCTTTATAATCAACCTAGAGAAGGCATTCTTTTTGCAGATAGGTTTGGAGAAATATCTCCTGAAGAAAACAGAATAGAAAACGCAGATTTAACTACAGCAGGTCAACAGAGGTTAGATGGCGTTAGTTTACCAGTTGCAATGTTGGCGTTAACACATGAAATGGGCCACGCAGTGTTTAGAACGGAACTTCAACTTCTTTTTAAAAACCAACGGGGTTTAAAGTTTTTAATGGATGCTTTTGAAAAAGAACGTGATACTACAACAGACCCAAAAGCAAAAGAACAATACAATTCTAAGTACGGGTTTGAAGAGTGGTTTGCAGATAAACTTGCAACGGTACTTTTAAAGAAAATTAGAACAGGAGAAACAGCACGAGGCGGCGATTTTGTTAGCGGGTACTTTACTAGGCTATTTAAAAAAATAGAAAACGTTTATAAAAAAATGCGAAATCTTGTGTTTGGAGAAAGGTTTTCAGAAACCGCATCTGGTTTTGGGGATTTTGAAACCTATGTAAATAAAGTTATGGAAAATGGAAGAACTTATCAAAGCCTACATGATTCGTTGCAAGGTATGAGTTTTGGGCAAGAAGTACAAGTTAGAAATGTAATCGAAGAAACAATAAAAGAGTCTGGTAAATCTGTAAGTAGACAAACATTAGAAAGCATTAAAACTAAAGTTATACAAATGCTTCGAGCTAAACTTCCTGGACAAACCACTGACAAAGGCTACTGGTCTGTTGCATATTTACTACAAACTTCTGATGGGTATTTAAGGGGATTAGGTGAAGCCGGAAAAGATATAGCAAAAAAATTATATTCTCGTTCTTCTTCTAAAGATAAGTTTGGGTTTATTAATGCAAGAACTTTAATAACAAACCAAAATTTAAACTCTTTGTATGATACTAGGGATGAAAATGGCAATCTTGTTTTTAGAGATGGCAATGGTGAATTAAACATTGAGCTTATTGCAGAAGCTGCACTACAAGCAGAAGATGACAGAGTAAACACAAATGATTTACCCGTTGCTGCAAAAGCAATGAGAAAAGTTTTGCAAGACTTTTATGAAACCTACATAACACCAAACAACCCTAATATACGTTACAAAGAAAATTTCTTTAGTAGGCATTGGCTTTTATCTTCAATAGTCAATGACCCACAAAAACGTCAAAAACTTGCTGATCTATTAGCAAAATACAACCCTACAGTTGCAAAACCTAAAGGGTTTGAAAGTTGGTTAGCGTTTGTTGAAGCGTGGGCAATAACAGACGAGGATAGTGATTCAACAGGAAATGAAAAACAAAGTGCAGAAGAAGATGCTTCTACACTTTCTGTTGGTATGGCTCAAGAAAGAAAGAAATACTTTGACAAAATTCCTAACCATGCAGCCCGACGAGGATTAGATGCAAATGGTGATATAAATGCAGAAGGAGATGCAGGCTTATTAGCACCTGCTGATTTTGCAATTAAATCATACATAGAAAGCATTACTAAAAAACTAGAGTATGAAAAAGCTATTACTGTTGCTCCAACGGAAGCAGATAAAGCTAAATTAGAAGAGTTGTACGGTGAAAACAAAGCAGAAGTTTTAACAAAGTTAGCAGAGGGAGAAACAGAAGTAGCTGGTTGGAGAGCTATGGAAATTTTGCTTTCTAGAATAGAAGATGATGCAAGCAGAGAGGGAGCTAGAAAAGCTATAGAAGCTCAACTTGGTAAAGTTGGAATGAACATGAGCCCAGTTATGCGTCAATTAAACAGTTGGGCCCTTTTAGGTAATATGGTTACACTTTTAACTTTTGCTGCAATTGCTTCCTTGCCTGATTTAGCAGGACCAGTTCTTAGATCAAAAGACATGAATGACAAGTTTGGAACTATTGTAGAACAACTTCAATACACAATTAAAAACAAAAAAGAAGCAGAACAGTTTGCTAGAGATTTAGGAGTTGTTACTCATGACTCAATAGAAACTATGTACATAAACGCTGCAGAGCTTGGGTTTATGACAGAGGACACTAAACGTTACGCAAGAGGCTTTTTTAGAATAACTTTGTTAGAACAGTACACTAAGTTTACACGTGTGTTTGCAGCGGGTATGGGTCAACAATATTTAATAAGACTTGCTCAAAAAGCTAAAGACGGCGATGAAACTGCAATTAGACATCTTGGAGAACTTCAAAAGAATTTAACCCCAGACGAAGTATTAGAATGGGCTAGCGCTAATAAAAACGGCCAAAAAAGGTTTGACACCGAAGGCGGGAAAAAAGTACAAGAAGCTTTAGGTAGATTTGTAGAAGAATCAATTGTAAGGCCAAATGCTGCAGAAAGACCTGTGTGGGCCTCAAACCCATACTTTGCTTTGGTATGGCAATTAAAATCTTTCTTCTATGCTTACGGTAAAAACATAGTTGGTGGTGCTATTAGAGAGGGCAGAAATAAATATAGAAGTGATGGGCAATTAAGCAGTAGAATAATGCCCGTTATAATAATGGCAACTCTTCTATTACCTTTAACTGCTATTGGTTTAGAACTAAGAGAGTTTATTAAATTTTTAGGACGAAGCGCAATAGGTGATGAAGCTGGCGCAGACAGAGCTTTTAGATCAGATAAAATGCCGTGGGGCACTTACATGTTTGAGCTACTAGATAGATCTGGTATTTATGGGCCATTCGGTTTATTGTTGCCTATGGCACAAGCTGAACGTTATGGCGATGCTTGGTTCTTACCTGCATTGGGCCCAACAGCAGAACGCTTTGATGATATATTCATTGACAGAACAATCAACACTAAAGACTACCTACCTTTTGCGGCGTCTATTTTTTAAGTTATACTAAGAGGTAATTTATGGCATATTCAGACACAATTAAATTAGTAGTAGGAGACACTCTTCCTGAACTAACTTTTACCCTAAAAGACAGCAACACTGCTGCGTCTGGGGCTACGTTAGATGTAGAAGACGAAACTACTTGGGCACCAATCAACTTAACTGGTGCAACTGTAAAACTACGCATTCGTGAGGTAGGGTCAACAACGGTTCTTTCTACCATCACTGCTACTATAACAAGCGCTGCTAATGGCACTTGTGCATTAACATTCCCTACAGGAACGTGGACAACTGCAGGAACTTTTGAAGGCGAAATCGAACACACAACTTCTGGATCTGGTATTCAAACAGTACAAGATTTTATAAAATTTAAAGTGCGTGATGACTTCGATTAATGGCCATCAAGTTTACAGTTGATTATGTCAACCTAAAGGTTACTGTTGACACAGATTCGATTCAACCCGTTTCTGTTTTTCAAAATCTTAGATCCCTTGTTACGTTTACAAATTTACAAACGTCATTACAGTACGTAGATTTATCGGCTGTAAATGTATTATTAGATGCAGATAGTAAAAACCTTTACTTTCTTTCTGGACACCCAAATGCTGAAAGTTTTGGTTTAACCGACGCACCAGCACTTACATTTAGTACAACAAAAACAGAAACTGTTTCTATAGCAGAAGAACTAGCTTCAGCATTTGCTAGCAGTAAATCTGAAACCGTTGGTATTACTGAATCTCTTAGTAGAGTAGTAGATTTTGTTAGAGCATTTAGTGACACTCCAACACTTGCAGATGCCCCTGCAATTGCTTTTAGTACAGCATTTGATGATAGTAGTACACTGTCTGATGCTCCTGCATTAAGTATAGAACCAGCAAAAAGTGATACTTTATCTTTTAGCGATGTAGAAGTATTGAGTATAGACCCCGCTAAAAGCGATACCTTGTCAATCTCTGATACGCCTGCTTTAGATATTAGTTTACCGCACTCTGAAACAGCTACTATATCTGAGTCCAATGTGTTGGGGGTAGGTAAAGCAATACCAGAAAGCGGTACAGTTACTTATACAGTAACCGTTGCTTCTGCTACAAACTCATATGGATCAGGCAATAAATATCACATTGATGGCGTTAATAGCCCAGCACTAACGTTAGATGTAGGTAAAACATATAAGTTTGATTTATCGGACTCTAGTGTTAGCGGGCACCCATTTAGATTTTCAGAAACAGCAAATGGATCACACGGTGGGGGTTCTGCATACACAACTAATGTGACTGTAAGTGGCACACCTGGGTCTTCTGGTGCTTACGTAGAGATACAAGTAACTGGATCTACACCAGCGTCTTTACATTATTATTGTACAAACCACAGTGGTATGGGCGGTGCAGTTAGCGTACAAGTTGCTGAATCTGTGGTTATGTCCGAATCATTTAGTCGTGTAGCTACATTTGCACGGGCTTTTTCAGACAGTTATGCATTAGACGATACTGCTAGTGCTTCTGATGATCTGCAAACAGACTTTGGTATAAACAAAGGAAATATTGTGGGTGTGGGTGACAGTGCTCCTGTACTTACTTTTTCAACTAGTTTTGCAGACACCCCTACAATTACAGAGAGTATTGCTCATTCATTCTCAACATCTTTTAGTGAGACTCTAAGTTTAGCTGATGTTTTTACTTCTGGCGCTGGAAATATTTTTACGGAGAGTGCTTCTATCTCAGAAAGTTTAGCACATACTTTTGGTAAATCTTTATCAGATAGTGCTACAATAACAGAATCGATAAATGTGGTATTGGTCTCCGGATCAAGTAGTGTACTTAACACCTCTGCATTTAACACTAGTGTATTAAATTAAATTTGGAGAAATTATGTTAAACGACGGTTTAAAACTTACAGGTAAGTTAAAAATTGCCCTTAACGGAGAAACAGTCCAAGAAGTCAATAACCTTGTAGTTACTGATGGAAAGGAATATGTTGCCTCTCGAATGAAAGATGCTACTGCAACTGCTATGTCTCACATGGCAATTGGTAGTGGTTCTACAGCAGCCGCAGCTGGCGATTCCGCTTTAGGAAATCAACTAGGTCGTGTTGCTTTAACAAGTACTACTGTATCGGGTGCTGTTGTGACTTACGTAGCTACCTTTGGAGCTGGTACTGGTACTGGTGCTGTGACTGAAGCGGGTATTTTAAATGCCTCTTCTTCCGGTGACTTACTTTGTAGAACTGTTTTTTCAGTAGTTAATAAGGGTGCGTCTGACTCAATGACAATTACTTGGACTGTAACAGTTAGTTAATTTTTAAGGAGTTAGCTAATGGCTGTTAAGTTTACCAACAACGCAGCGACAACTCTTGCCGCAGGAATCAATAGCAGCGTCACGAGCATCGCTGTAACCGATGGTTCTGTTTTCCCTACCATAACAGGTAGTGATCACTTCTATGTAACCTTTGATGATACTACCAACAAGGAGATCGTAAAGGTAACAGCAAGAAGTGGTAACACACTGACCGTGGTTCGGGGGCATGATAATACAACTGCACGAGCTTTTAATTCTGGCGATAAGGCAGAGTTAAGGGTAGTTGCGGCTTTATTAGAGGACGTTAAGACCGATGTTACTTCTACACTAACTGTTGATACATTTACAGGTAATGGTAGTGCAACCGCATTTACACTAAGCGTTGCACCAGCAAGTGAAGATAACTTAATTGTATTTATTGAGGGTGTTTATCAAAACCCCGGAGACTTTACTCTCTCAGGAACCACACTTACATTTGATGTTGCACCTGCTAATAGTCGCAACATTATTGTTTATCATGTAGCAGCATTAGTTTCAGGAAATAATTTAACTCACAATCAATTTACTTGTAATGGAAGCACTACAGCTTTTACGCTTGGTCTTTCTCCAATACACGAAAACAATACACAAGTATTTTTAGATGGTGTTTACCAACAAAAGACAGACTATGCAGTAAGTGGTACAACCTTAACCATGGATACCGCACCAGCAAACGGTGCAATCTTAGAGGTCATGACCTTTACCCAAACTGATGTAAACACTCTACCAGCATCATTCGTGTCAGGCTTAACACAAGTTACAGCCGTAGGTGCGGATCACTTTATGATCTTTGATGCAACCGATAGTGCATTAAAGAAATCTTTGGTGTCTGATGTTTTAGAATCAGCTACGTCAATTAGCACAAGTGCAGACGCTACAGCAATTACTATTGACTCTAATGAGAAAGTCACCTTTACCAGTGATGTTACTACTGGCGGTCACTTATCTGTTGGTGGTAGCAACAACGAACTAAGGTTCTATGAGGGGTCTAACTATGTAGGCTTTGAAGCTCCTGCCTTATCAGCAGATAAGATATGGGTGCTTCCAGCAGCAGATGGTTCTAATGGCCAGGTTTTATCTACAAATGGTTCTGGCACTTTATCGTTCTCAACAGTAAGTGGTACTACCATCAACAACAACGCTGATAACAGAATCATAACTGGTAGTGGTACAGCTAATACATTAGAGGGTGAGGCTAATCTTAGATTTGACGGAACTAACTTAGTGCTTGATGCAGCAGGGTCTAGCGTATCTGCTGATGATGTATTTGGTGCAATTAATTTCTTTGATCAAGATGGTGGTACTTCAGCAGCAGGAGTTACTTCTAGCATTAAATCAATAGCTGTAGGAAGTGTAGGTGCAAGTAAATTAACATTCAGCACTTCTACTTCAGGCGGTGGAGCAAGGTCATCATTAACTGAAAAAGTTGTTATAGATGAGTCAGGATATATTGGAGTTGGTAATCTATCTCCTCAAGTCAATTTTGTTGTAGGCGATGGAACAAATGGAACAAGTTTAGAAGTTACACCAAACGAATCAAGCGGTTTTGTAAACATGAACTCTTATGACAGAGGAAGCTCTGCATGGCGTACTATGAATATTGGCGGAGATGTAGTTACCTTGAATACAGGTGGCTCAGAACGCATGAGAATTGATAGCTCTGGACGAGTTGGAATTAATAGAACACCATCAATATCAAGCTCTAAACTAGAGATAGGTGGTGCTGATAATGTGCCTCTTATTAATTTTGAAGCAAGTGGGGCAACAGCAGGAATAGGAATAGGTGCACAAGCAGGTTCTTCTGCAATGAGGTTTTATTATGGAACTACAGAAAGAGCAAGTCTTAATTTGCATGGTGCTTGGAAAGTAAAAAGTACAAGTGGAGCGTATTTTAACAGCGTAAGTAAATATCATGAGATAAATTCAAATGATGGTGCTTTAACAACTGTACTTATTAGAAATGGTAGTACCTATTATGCAAACTGTGCAAACTTTTGGCTATATGGTGGAGCTCCTAATAATACACAATCTCAATTTTGGACCTGCAACGATACAGCAGGACAAAAAGCATCTCTACAATCAAATGGGGGATTACATAATTATCAATCAAACAATTCCAATCTTTGTGATGAAAGAGAAAAGAAAAATATAGAAGTATTATCAAGCACTTGGAATTCTGTTAAATCTTGGGAACTTAAAAAGTTTCATTATAATGAAGATGAGGATTCAGATGATAAAAGATTAGGAGTTATAGCACAGGAAATTGAAACGACTAATCCTGAGTTAATTACCGAACACACTAAAGTACAATCAAAGGATGAAGTTCTATGGACAGAAGAAGATGATCTACCAGAAGGCGTTTCAGTTGGTGATACAAAAACTGCTGCTCAAGATGCTGTAATTCGTAAGGGTGTTAAAGAACAGCAAATGTACATTATGGCTATTAAAGCATTACAAGAAGCTATGACAGAAATTGAAGATTTAAAATCAAGAATAGAGACACTAGAGGGATAAATGGCAAACACTAAGATCACATCAAGAGTAATAGCAGACGATGCAGTAACCACTGCTGCGATTGCAGATGATGCTATTACAAGTGCTTTAATTGCAGACGATGCAGTTGGTATTTCAGCTTTAAATGTAAGCGATGGCTCTGATGGTCAATTCTTAAAAACAGATGGTAGTGGAACTTTATCTTTTGCAGATGCAGCTAGTGCTTTTGCTGATTTAACAGATGTAACAGTAGCAACCTCTGATCCTGCAACAAACACAAACCCATCTACAGGAGTTGGTACTTTGTGGCTTAATAAGAATAGTGGAAATATGTGGTGTTGCACTGATGCTACAAGCAATGCTAATGCATGGTCAAATATAGGATATGGTTCAACAATGATAGGGTCATTTCCTGTAACTGGTGGTACAACATCAACAGCAGGTGGGTATACATACCACACTTTTACATCTAGTGGAACAATTTCTGCACCAGTCGATAAAGGTAGTGTAGATATACTAATCGTTGCCGGAGGTGGTGGCGGTGGAGGTAGATACTATGCTGGCGGAGGCGGTGCTGGTGGTATGCTTGAATACACAGGTCAAACACTAAGTGGAACTCATACTGTAGTAGTTGGTGCAGGCGGTGCAGGTGGCGGATTCCAAGCAGATGGAAGTGATGGAGGCGTTTCCTCGGTTTCAGGATTAGCTCTAACAACAGCAGTTGGTGGTGGTGGTGGCGGTGGTCACACTGGGGCAAACGGTGGTGATGGTAGAGGTAATGCAGGTGGCTCAAGTGGCGGTGCATCTGGTTACAGAGGTTCAGGTGGTACAAGTGCTAATGTTGGGGATGCTACATCAGGTCAAGGTAATCTTGGTGGTAATGGTGGAACTTATGGCGGCGGTGGCGGTGGAGGCAAATCTGCTGCAGCTTCGGCTGGTGGGTCTGCTGACGGTAGTGCAGGTGGCGCAGGAAAACAATGGTTAAATGGAACATACTACGCAGGCGGCGGTGGTGGCGCCGGCTATGGTGGTAGTGGAGGTGCAGGCGGTACTGGCGGTGGTGGTGCCGGTGGCGGCGGTGGATCTGATAATGGAGTAGCTGGCACAGCTAACACAGGCGGTGGAGGCGGTGGCGGACAGAATTACGCTGGTAAAGCTGGCGGCTCAGGAATAGTAATCTTTAGATACGCAACATAAGAGGAAAATATGGCACATTACGCAAAAGTAATCGATGGAAAAGTAGTAAATGTAATAACAGCAGAAGAAAGTTTCTTTAATACTTTTTATGATAATACTCCAGGACAATGGATAGAAACTAAAATAGATGGCTCTATAAGAAAAAATTATGCAGGCATAGGTTTTTCTTATGATTCAGCAAAAGATGCTTTTATAGCCCCACAACCGTACCCATCTTGGACTTTGAATGAAAGCACTTGTCAATGGGAATGTCCAGTTGCATATCCTAGTGATGGTGAGATATATACATGGAACGAAACAACAAAAGCATGGGACGAGGTAACATAAAATGGCAAACACAAAAATACCAAGTGAACTAATAGCAGATGATGCAATTGCTACGGCTAAGATTGCGGATGATGCGGTAAACGCAGATAAGTTAGCATCTAATGCTGTAGTAACAGCATCTATAGTTGATGATGCTGTTACAGGGGCAAAGATAGAAAATGCTGTAACGATTGCTACCTCAGTTACAAGCCCATTGGTTGACGGACAGAATTTTAAGATCAACGGCGGTCAAGGCACAGATGGACAACTTCTAACATCTACTGGTAGCGGAGTTGCTTGGGAAGATGCACCTGCTGGTGGTCCTACATTTAAAACCTTTGGTACATCCTCCATAATGATTGGAGACGATGCTACAGGAACAATAGATGCTGCTGATAATAATACTGGTGTTGGTGTAGATGTTTTTGCAGCTTTAACCAGTGGTGATAGTAATACAGCAATTGGACAAAGTGCAGGTAATGCACTTACTACTGGATTGCAGAATACTTTTGTTGGACACTTAGCAGGAACAGATGTTACAACAGGTCGTGAAAACACTGCGGTTGGTTATGCAGCTTTATTTACTGAAGATGGTAATAATTATAATACTGCTTTAGGTGCAAGAGCTTTGCAAACTTTAAATGGTGCAGATAACAACACAGCGGTTGGTTTTAAATCTTTATTTGCAAACACCACAGCAAGTAACAATACAGCTGTAGGTTATACAGCTTTAACAGCAAACACTACAGGTGCTAACAACGTAGCAGTTGGTTATAAAGCATTATCTGCAAGTAATAGTTCTTGGAATGTTGCAATAGGTTCTGAAGCTTTAAAAACAGAAGCGACTTCAGGGTCAAATGTTGCAATTGGTGGCTTGGCAATGCAAACATCTAATGGTGCATCAAATTGTACTGCTCTAGGAAAACAAACAGGTTATTTGCATACAACTGGTGATTATGACACTTGGGTTGGTTCTAATGCAGGATTCAATTCAACAACAGGCTCAAGTAATACTGCTGTAGGTTATACAGCTTTGTATACAAACTCAACAGGCTCTAGTAATGTTTGTATTGGTAAAGCTGCAGGTTATGCCATAAGTGTTGGTAATGAAAATGTCATGATTGGAGACAATGCTGGAAGTGGCAGTACAGGTGCAGTAAATGGAAATGTAGCAATAGGACATCAAGCTCTCTACAACCAAACTGGCGGTGGATATAATGTTGCTATAGGCGTACACAGCTTATATAACGGTTCTTCTGGGCATTCTAATACTTGTATAGGTTACAGTTCAGGGTATCACACAGGAAATGGTTATAGAAATGTAGCGATTGGCTATAGCGTAAGCATACCAAGTAATGCAAATCATAGGTTTGCTATAGGTTACAACAATGCGGGCGGACAAAATACACAGGACTATGCATTGTCAGTACATAATGGAAGTTCAGCTTATGTAAGACTACTCACAGGAAGTACTACAGTATCTGCAAGTTCTGATGAAAGAATTAAGAAGAACATAGAAGATTGTACTTATGGTCTATCTTTCATTAATAGATTAAGACCAGTTAACTACAAACTTAAATTAAATAGCGAATTACCTGCGCCTTGGAAAGACGAAGAAGTAGAAGATTACGATCAAGGTTGGATGAACGGATTCATTGCACAAGAAGTAAAAGCTGCGCTAGATGCTGAAAGTATTCCTGCCGAAAAAGTAGAACTATGGTCAGAGGATGCAGATAATGGCGGGTTACAAAGTTTAGGAGAAGCTGCACTCATACCAATGCTAGTAAAAGCATTGCAAGAAGCTGATGATAAGATAGATGCTTTGACAGCAAGAATTGAAACTCTAGAGGGATAATATGCAAACAGTAACAGAAGTATTAACATCAGCAACAGATTCTGTAAATTTGATAAATGATGTAAACGATAATGGCAGTTCATCTGCTCATGTAGTTCTAGGCATGTCTCAGGAAGAAATTAACGAGATGATACAAAGAAATGTAGACCATCTTGAGCTTATCTTGGCTTATACAGAACCTGACGTAGTAGGAGACTCATCAGATAAGTCTAGCTATACAACGGCAATTACAACCGGCAAAGCATATATTGCAGCTAACTAATTTATAATAAGGAGTAAACATGAAGTTTAATTTAATTAAGAACGTAATAGGTGCAGTTGCACCAACACTAGGATCTGCTTTAGGTGGGCCTTTAGGTGGGCAAGCGGCTTCAGTCGTTGCGCAGGTACTTGGGTGTGCCCCAGAACCTAAAGCAATTAGTCAGGCAATACAAACTGCAAGTCCAGAACAAATGCTTGAACTTAAAAAAGCTGAAAAACAATTTGAAGTTCAAATGAAAGAACTAGAAGTTGATATTTTTGCTTTAGAAACCGAAGATAAACAAGACGCACGTGTTAAGTTTAGTAAAGATTGGACAACAAGAACTTTAGGGTTTATTACTATTTCTGGGTTTATGGGTTATATATTTTTAGTAACTCTACAACCACCAGAACAAAATAGTGAGGCTTTAATTAACTTGGTTTTGGGGTATTTAGGAGGCCTAGCTAGTGCTGTTATTTCTTTTTACTTTGGAGCTTCCAACTCATCCGGCAAAAATAAGGAGTAACCTATGTCAGATAAAAAACAAGAAATTGATTCGGTCAATTTCAATGGTGAACAGTATTTAATAGAAAATCTTACCCCTAGGGTTTTAGAGCATCTTAACCTTTTGATTAAGTTGCAGGGCGCTATAGCAGAACTTGCGTTTGATTTAAAAGTTAAACAAAGTGCACAGCTACATATCTCTGAAGAGGTAAAAGCTTTTATTAAAGAAGATAAAATTAAACCTAACCCACAAGAGGAAGATGATGGCTAATTGGAAATATTTTTCTGAAGACGAAGTAAAGTGTAAACATACAGGTTTATGCAAAATGGATGATGACTTCATGCATAAACTAGATATAATACGAGAAGAGGTAGGAGTGCCTTTTATAGTAACCAGCGCTTATAGAGATAAAACTCATCCAATAGAAGCCAAGAAAAAAACACCAGGAGCCCATGCTTCTGGTAAAGCAATCGACATACTAATACGTGGCAAGGACGCTTTAAAATTAATTGAAGTAGCCCTTAAACATGGTATTACAGGGCTGGGAGTAAAACAGCATGGCGATAGCCGGTTCATACATCTTGACACGCTCGATGCACAACCAAGTAGACCTCGACCACATATATGGAGTTACAAGTGATCGACGACGTATCAAATAGATTAGATAAATTAGAAAACAAAATAGACAGGCTTGCAGACGCTGTCATAACTATTGCTCGTATAGAGGAAAGGGTAACCACTGTATTGAAACAAAACGAAAGGTTTATTATGCGTTTAGATAGACTTGAAGACAGAGTCGAAACTGTTGAACAAACTGCTAAACTAAATAAAAAAGACGTAAGCAACGGTGAACGTGTGTTTTGGATTGTCTTTTCAGCGGTTATGGCCGGAATAATGTATACTTTCAGATGATATGGCGTATTTTAAACTTATCCAGTTTGGTGGAATTGCTCCGCAGGTCTCACCTCGATTACTAGAAGAAACTCTAGCCCAAACAGCTTCCAACGTTAACTTAGAAAGTCAGCGTTTAACCCCTATAACTGATGACACAGTTGTAAACCCAAAAGCAGATGTAACCACTTTGTCTAATTCTAATAGACAAAGCATATATAAATACACTGATACTCAATGGCTGCAGTTTGATGAAGACGTAGACGTTGTACCTGGTCCAATTGCCGGCGACACTAACAATACAGTCTATTGGACTGGTCAATCTTTCCCCCGTATGGGCAGAAGCACTAATATTATTGGAGGATCTGTATACCCTAACGCTTTTTTTAGGTTGGGAATTGAAGCCCCTCCAAATACTCCAGCCGTTGCAATTAAAACACCGGTATCAATTGACGCTACTTTAACTACGGTCACTGGCTCTCCTTCAATAACAGTTACCACGGCTAGTAATCACGGAGCTTCGGTTGGAGAATATGTTAAGCTTGCAGGATTTAGTGCTCAAAATGCTGTTCCTGCAGACAACTTAAATCAAGAACATCGCATATTAACAGTACCTAGTGCTACAACACTGACTATCAAAGTTTCAGTAGACGCAACTGGGGCTAGTACATCTAGTAGTGTAACTGACGGGGCTACTTTTAATGCTACAACAGATGCTTTGCCAGATTTTTCTACTTCTTATGTTTATACATTTGTAAGTTCCTATGGGGAAGAAGGACCCCCATCGGCAGCTTCTACAGTGATCACAACTGATGACAACGCTGTAATTACTGTGAGTAACTTATCAACAGCCGGTGCTAAATCAAATAATAATTTTGGTTCTAGTGCTGGTACAAAACGTATATACAGATCTAATACGGGCTCTAATACAACAGCTTTTCAGTTTGTTGCAGAAGTTGCAATGGCAACTACTAGTTATGATGATACATCTGATAATGATGAGTTGTCAGAGATAATCCCTTCAACTTATTGGATTGCACCACCAGACGATGATACTAATGTATATCCAGATGGGCCAATGAAGGGTTTAACTGCAATGCCAAATGGAGTAATGGCGGGCTTTACAGGCAAGCGTTTATGTTTTTCAGAAAAGTTTTTACCTCATGCCTGGCCCACAAGCTATAGGCTTACACTAGAAGACCCCATAGTGGGCATAGCTTCTATAGGAAATGGTTTAATTGTAACTACTGAAGGTAGGCCCTATCTTATAGCTGGTACTGATCCTGCTTCTATGAGCGCACTTCGTATGGAAACCCCGCAAGCCTGTTTGAGTAAAACTTCTATTGTAGATTTAGGCACAGTAGTTTTATATGCAGGTACAGAAGGTTTGGTAGCAGCAGCAGGTAATAATGTGCAAACAATTACAGAGGGTTTGATTACTCCCGACCAGTGGCAATCTGAATATTACCCAAGCACTATTAATGCTACTTTGTGGAAAGGTAGGTACTTGGGCTTTTACAACACGGGTTCTGGTTTTGGTGGTTTTATATTTGATCCTCGAGGGGGAAATAAAGTTTTTACTACTTTAACAGCCAGTGCGCTTGTAAGAGGTACATTTACAGATCCTGATGATGGCAATGCATACTTAATTATTGCAAACCAAATTAAAAAGTTTCAAGGTGGTACAACGGATCAAACCTACACTTGGAAGTCTAAAGATTTTGTTACGCCTAAACCAACCAGCATGGGTTTTGTAAAAGTAGATGCTGAAGCCTTTCCTGTTACAGTAAAAGTTTATGGAGATGGCACTTTGTTCTATACAGGCACTATTGCTCTTTCTGGTACACAACACTCAGTCTCAGGCAGTTATGTTAATGCTGCCGGTAGTACTGTAAGTATAAGTTCTACTAATATACCCGAACCCATTCTTAGGCTACCCCCTAGAGTTTTTAAAGATTTTGCAATAGAAGTATCTTCTGCGAAAGTAGTTAATGAAGTTTGTATTGCCGAATCAATAGATGAAATAAGAGGAATCTAATGGCTGAAACCAAAATTCCAGCCCTTAAAAATATTCCGGCTCAAGTAGATAGAGAAACAGGACTAGCTTTAGAGTCTATAAAAGAAGCGCTTGAAGTGCGGCTTGGTAGACGGGGTGATCCTAAAGATAGAGCCGTAACTTTACGCGAGCTTATAGACAGCGGTTTAGCTACAGATCTAGCCCAAGAACCATACAACCCAAATACTGGCGCAACTGGTTTTGCTCCACTTAGAGAAAAACCGGGAGATGTAGTTGTACCACCAGCTCCTACGGTGCTTACTGCTAGTGGCCTTTTTACCGATGTTCTTTTGTCTTGGAATCAGTCTACTAATACTGCTCCTTATGGAAATCATGCTTTTACAGAAATCTGGAGATCACAAAGCGAAGATCTAAGCAGTGCAGTATTGGTTGGTACTACTAGTGCTTTTATATACACAGATAAAGGGCTTGAATATGATAGTACGTATTATTATTGGGTAAGATTTGTAAGCACTTCTAATACTCCAGGGCCTTGGTCAAACATGGCTAGTGCTACAACCGTAGAAAACATAGGGGCGACTATGGCCGCCCTTAGCGAAACATTAGCAGACTTACCTGGATATAACTTATTAGCCACTAGTACAACCGCAGCGACTATTATTAAAAGTTCTAGCGAACCTAGCACTAGAACAAACGGTGATGCTTTACAACCCAATGATATTTGGTTTGATACAGACGATGGTCAAATATACACAAGAAACACATCAAACAATGCTTGGGTAGCAGGACGTGATGCAACGTTAGTTAATGTATTTGGAAGTACAAGTTTTACTGGCAGTACTTTAACTGCGGCTATGGCTACCGCTCAGTCAGACATTGTTACTGTTACAAATGCACAAAGTTCTACTGCGTCTTCTGTGACTAGTTTGACCTCTACTGTTAATGGCAACACCAGTTCGATTAGCACATTAAATACTACTACAGCTAGTCATACAGGCGATCTTAATGCTATGTTTGTACTGCAAGTTGCAACTGAGTCTAATGGTAGTAAGTCAGCTGCTGGTATGGTTGTTGGGTCAAACGCAAGCAATGGTTCAGGGGCCCAGTCCTACGTACAGT
>Ga0213868_10000168_pt1 | contig 59214 bp, 43 predicted proteins | sample PICome_9_FD_160087 | JGI IMG/M metagenome (GOLD analysis project Ga0213868, IMG submission 160087) | Coastal seawater microbial communities near Pivers Island, North Carolina, United States - PICO127 | ecosystem: Environmental > Aquatic > Marine > Coastal | place: USA: North Carolina... | reverse complement strand
TCGTCCTCTACTTCAAACATGCTTCAGAGAGTAGTAGTAATACTCCTATCGAGTCCTTTTTAAAAAAAGAGTAGTATAAATAAGCAGGTGGACTACTGCTCAAGAGAATGAATGTCCTTGCTTCTTGCAGGTTTGTATTATTATTTCATCTGTCATCTGTGTTCGCGATTTTTGTTTGCCCCCCGTTTTTTTCTTCCATTTTTCCGTTTTCCACCTCGGCACCTATTATTTCCTCTATTCTATTGAAACAAACAAACAAATACAACCACTCAAACAAACACATCATGCAACAGCGAAAAACACGAAACACTTATTATTCATCCATACGCAACACTCACGATGACTATGATACGGACGATGAAGAAAGCTTTCAAGACTTTCCACAAACGAGAACCAGCAGTGGTAGGAGTCATACTGTGACCAGTAGTACCTTGCAACAAGAAACCATTACATTTGACAATCTCACATCCAACAAGGCTAGGAATAACATACTCTTTACCATTACTAATACACAAGGTGGGAATACACAATCTAAGAGTGGATTTTATCATCCACCAACGTTCCAACAAACGATTCGTAAATACCGTTTCAAACTCGTGTTTGGATTCCTAAGTACTTTGATGTTGATTCTCACGATTCAACATGGTAACTATCGTTCTCATCATCATGGGGGCAATACAAACCATGATCCTAATAGTACCCTAGGAACTCAAGGTGGTAATAACAATTGGAATGATTCCATCAACGATCATATACCCGATTTGATAGTAGATGTAACTCGTCCTCAGACTATACCACTCTGTCGACCCAGTAGGACAGAGGGTATAAATAGTATTGGAGGTATATTGAATAAATCAAGGACATGTACGTGTCCAGATCCACTTATCCCATCTCCAGGTCCATATACAAATTGGAATGGTGCACAAAAGGATCTTGTGCAGAGTATAGATCCATCGGTACATTACGATATTGTATTTGTAGGTGATAGTATCACTCATTATTGGAATAGACGGATTGATAATACGGATTCGACTATAACAACAACTACAGCTCTTGAACAAGCTTTTCCTGATTCCAAGGTCTTGGCGTTAGGTATACCAGGTGATACAGTTGGGAGTTTGTTGTATCGACTTCAGATTCAAGAGTTGGATAATATTGGGAGGGATCCTGCGAAAGGAGATGGAAAAGGAGGGACAAAGATAATTTGGGTTCTGATTGGTACCAATGATTTAAGCTTTGGATGTAGTGATGAAAGAATATATGCTGGTATTGTAAATTATTTGGAAGAGCTGACGAAAGTCATTGGTAAAAGTGGGATGGTAGGTGCGACGATTGTCATCAATGGAATTTTACCACGTACTAGTCGCAAAGATGGCGTTTTGATGACAAATAATGATGGTGCTCGTCGTCAAGACATGGATCCGAATGCTCCAGAGTTGGACGACGATGATGCATCATCTACTACAGGAGAATCTTCGAGTATGGAGAATGACAATTACATTGATTATTGGTTATCAATCAAACGCATCAATAATGCACTCAAAGCATATGCATCTCAACATGAAAAGATTGAATTTTACGATGCAAATCAAGTGTTCATTGGCCATGTGGGTAATAGTTTTTTTCGTCAGAAGGAAGAATTATTGATGAAAGAACTTCAATATGATTATCTTCACCCTACAACATTAGGATATACTTTATGGGGGAAAGATATTCAAGATTTCATAGCATCAGATTTGGATGTACCTGACTCGTTGAAAGATTTCAATTCATAAATCATTCGTTTTCGAACAAATAAATGACAGTTTTTCCTTTTGACAACCCTAACAATTTTTCCGCGAACATGTTCCTCCAAACTATGTGCTGCGTGGTAGCGTAGTGAACTCTGTACAAACCGTAAGTCAAGCGGATTCACACTTTGACATAAATAGTAACATGCACGAAGTAACAGATCGTCCACATAAAGTCACTGGTGACTGTGTAACTAGAACATTTAATGCTGCTGTGAGTTATTTGTTTGTGTTTTACAAAATAAACGCAGTCGAGAAATCAATGTTTCCTTCGATCATAACTTTTTAGCTAATTTTCATCTCGCGTTTCACAGGTAACTGGGGTGGCCGCTGGATCCTTTTTCGGTGCATGTCAATTGGCATGGTATCCCGATGCAGTGCAGAACACAACGCGTTTTTCTGCTAGGAGTGTTTCTGATTCTGGTGCAGTCATGCGCACCATGGCAAGACCTGCCTTCTGGATGTCTGCCGCCGCGGGTGCGTTCGCAGTCGCTGAATGTACTGCGGAGGCTGCTCGTGGGAAATCAGATTCATGGAATGCTGCCATTGGAGGTATGGCCGCTGGTTCAGTTATGGGGGCCATGTCGAGAAGCGCTGGTATTATGGTGAGTTCGGCTTTGGGTATGGGGCTGTTCATGTTTGCGTTGGATATGAGCAGTCCATCGACGGTATTTGAAGGAAATCAAAAAGAACTGCACCATAAAATGTATGGTGTTTTACCAAAGACTCATCAAGAAAGTACCGCTTTGTCAAATTTGAAGGAGAAATATCCTCAATTCAAAAATCTTTAAAAAGAAGCATGGTGAAGTTTTGAAACCGGAGTACTATTTATTATAAGAACAACTATATATACATCTATCTATTCATTCTGTTTCATTGAGTACATGGCAACTTCTTCCCTCGATATATGTTTAGGCACAATGTAAATTGATCCAGCTTTTTGTGGACGCTTCACAGTAAATACATCACCAGCATTATCATGTAAGAAGCGCAAAAGTTGCCCTTTCCTTCTCTGTTTCTCTTCAAGTGGGAACGGATTGTTAGGCCAGACTTGATCCCATTTCTTAATTAAATTGCTGAGATCTAAACCTTTATCTCCATATTCAAGTAAAACCGAAATCAACCGTGTCTTTAGTATATTCAACTCGTTGCATCTATTCTCACAAGAGTACGCGTCCTTCTCTTCATTTTCACAACTACGATTCCGTGTCATCTCCAATAGCAATGTCACAGAATGAGTGGGATTGCTTTGTGTAGTGGCCACGCCGCCACTTGTCAAATGATCATAGGCACGTTTCAATTCTTGAAATCGAGACCCATCACCCATAACTCGATCAGGATGGACCTCTTTGGCCAGAGACAAATAGATGTTCCTCAATTCGTCTTGATTCAACTTTCTATCCATATAATAATCCAGGGGATTAAGTCCTAAAATGTGGCAGCTCTTATGAAACTCCAAACTGGCGTCGCGTCTCAAATACAAAGCAATCTCTGCATGTTTCGTAGTATTCGCCATATCTGCCAAGTCAGCAGCATAGTTTCCCGCATGGTCGATATGTATATCCATCATTCCATGAACACGATGTAAATATCGAACCAAATTAAAATGTCCACCCCATGATGCCTTGTGCAAAATAGTATGTCCTTGATTTTGTTTGGCATGAATATCGATTCCTTCATGACTCATCACCCAGTCGAAGAGTTCTAAAATACTACAGTCATGGCTTAATCGGGACATGGGGACAATACCACACCAATGTACAACCGAACATCCAAAATCATTGACTTCATCTTTGACAATGACTCCACATGTATCGACTAAATACTTGCAAACTTCCAATTGATTTTGCCAAACTGCCAATTGAAATGGCGTTACATCATGTTTCGCCTTACAAGACACATCGGCATGGTACTCTTCTATTAACAGCTTGACTACATCAAGATGACCATTTCGACAAGCGTAGTGGAGAGGTGTCCTCCCTCTAGCTTTGGATTTCCTAACTGGTATATTTGGATTATGTTGATATATTTCATTCAAAAGATATTCAGTAACATCTATATGACCATTACCAGCGGACCAGTGCAGAAGTGTGCATCCTGAATGATCTGCTATGGAAGCTAGATTACGATCATGGTTCATGTCACAGTCGATAGATTTATTTGGAGTAGTAGTAGTAGTACTCTTAGGATTGCTACTAGTAGTATTACTGCTACTGGAGGAGCAATGATGTCTTTGTATTGTTTCTAAATCTCCTTCCTTGGCTGCATTCAAAAGAATACTTTCGATACAAGTCTCCAATGTAACATCGACCATTGCTATAGAACCTATAGTATATCGGTAGGTAGGTAGTATATGTTTTCACTCAACACTTTGTGCATGTGTTCAGTTTGTGGATTCGTGGTTGGTATGACGAGAGAATTGAGTACTAACATGATCCCGTGATTGCACATTTGAATTTATGAGCTCGAGAATATCAACACCATCAACCATCAACCTGCACTACATAGAGGTTCATTTTGGCAGTGTCTGTCCTCCCTCTGATCGACTGACTCCTGACTCGGTACATTCCATATTAATGCAATCATATAAATGGCTGATAAAAATAGAAATGAATCCGAGCATGAAAAAGACAACCAAGATTCGTTTTCCATTGAAACATCCACATCAAAATCACAGGACTGTTCGTCGTTGAATCCTTCTCATACTTCGATTCATTCGTCAAACAAGGAAGGCCCTCATGATTTATCCATGCAACCAAATATTTCTCAAGTTATATCGAGGATAATTCTTACCGGGACAAGTCAATCGATGGGTCATCTAACTTTGAATGGTGTCAACCCATACTGCATCGATCCACAAGTACACCATACGAATGTGAATGATGACAGTTCAGACAAACATCGATTGATCGAATGCAAGTCATCAAACCTAACCTTGGGGTCTTCAATTTATACGAGTGTTTCCGCATCTAAACCAAGAGAAACCGTGCCAATCTCCACACATGCGTCTAATCAAATCCTAAATTCCCATATAAATGGATATATACGAATACCACCCAGTCTTCAAAAGTCTACATTCACATCAGACACTGTGAAAAGATCAATCTATCCATCCAATAGGAAAACAATTCGTCCTGTCAAGAAACCACGGAAAACACCACCATTCCTTGATTATATACCAAGATCTCGATACGAAAAGGTAAAATGTATATCTTTGGCCACAGCAAAGGAGATTCAAGATAACATTCCATCCAATGCTAGTTCTTTTTTTCATATAATGGATCGAAGGATAGATTTTGATTCTTTGACAGAAGATGCGAGTTCTTATGAACTGCTGAGAGCTTGGGTGAAGGATGATCCCTACAGAGTACTACAAAGGAAACATGGAAATCTAACGGATCATGTGGAGTTAGATCATCAAGATTGGAATGTGAAACTAAAGGGACAGGTTGGAATCAAACCTAGGTTATCCGAGACTTGTGACAAGGTGGAACCTGTTAAATGTAGCTTGAAGGAAGTAGATCGAGTGAATATACTTGATGGAAATTACATCGGAAAATCAAGTGTCATGGAAATGAAGAAATATTTGAAGGAGTATGTCGCACAAGGCAAGTCAAAGAAAGGTCATTGGAGTTCAAACCTCAGGAAACGAGATCAGACGATTATGAAGCTATTAACAAAGAAAATACCACAACTATAGGTCGAATAGGAACATCGTACATATACTTTGTGATTCATTCGTTATTGTTTCGGCTCTTTCATAGACCAGATGGATGCAACGAGAGCACCAATCACAGCTAGTGAAACCATACCAGCTGCGGGGATTTTTGCTGCATCATCAAAGTGTTTTAATGCTAATACATATGCTAGGGTGGGTGATTTGCTGAGTGTTTCAATGACAAGGGCCCGACGGGACGTGCTTGTCATTTTATGAAATGGTCGTATCTTTGTGAAGATTAATGCAACCACGCCACCAATGATTGGAAGCAAACAAGAGGCCAAGACTGACAAAGCATCGTATCCACCCAATAGTAATGCTGAGTTTGCAGCTCCGCCAGCACATAATACGAGGGTAGATAAAACACCTATCACTGGATATACACAGCTTATTTTGGTTGTAAAGTCATCTGCCAGGTTTCCTATGGTAAGACCAATTGTCAACGGAACAAGGACCAAAGAAGCTACAGATTTTAATACAGCTATGCTATCGACGAATACGACTGTTCCTAGAAGCAATTTTATGAGGAAGGGTGTGGCAATAACACCAACGAGTGTCGACGTTAATGTACAAAGTATACTCAATGCAACATCACCCCCGGCAATCATTGTGAACAGATTAGATGCTTGACCACCGCTCACGCATCCAAGTAGAACAATTCCAGAAGTCTGACTGGAGGAATATTGAAAAGCTTTGGACATTCCAATAGATACTGCGGGCATCATGATGAAACACAGTACAAGGTTATACAAAAGAATTCCTAATTTCTTCGATGCAATCGTGAAATCTTTTGTTTTGATAGAGAGACCCATAGATAGCATTAAAGTAGCCAGACAAAACTGCACTACTTTCATACCTCCTAATGTTGATGATACTGTTTGAGAAAATTTCACTCCGATGGCCGTCGCAATCAAGGTCCATAACGGGGTAAAAACAGTGAATGTCTTCGAAAGCTGTAATAGTCGCCTTCTTCTTCGATTATCACATTCGTTCGGGGATATTTCTCCAGATGAATACACTATGGTATGGTATGATCCACGACGATGACCATGCCAGGCACGGTTATTTGGTTTACATGGTGGAAGCACCCTTGGACTTGAGTGCAGATTTCGCAAATGAGGAAGGGAGGAGTAGGTTAAACAAGAAATCTCTTTAATCTGAAGAAGTGAGCCTAAAATGATCAGATCCACTTTCATTCGTTTCTTGTTTCTTATTTATACTTGCTAGCACGTTTGATAAATGGAAACTACTCTTCTTTGAATTAGACAACTGACATGAAACATCTGAGGATTGAGGATTTACCAGTACTGTCTTTCCCGCACTTGACTACTTTCATCGTTTGTCTGAATCAATCAATAAGCTCTAAGTAACAAACAATATACTACGATGAATAGATACAGAATAATTTATTTAAATTCTTGTGATATCACGTCCAAAGATTTGGACTTTGAACCAATCGAAAAAGACCAAGATACGATTCCTCGATGAAACTTGTTTGCTTAAATAGACACTTCTCCATAACCCGAAACCAATTTTTCCTGTGCCCATTATTCTTTTATCTTCATCGGGTGCCAGTTGAAGCTGAGCTAAAGCAGAACCACTGCCTGTGTAAGCCAATATTCCCAAATTGAAAAACTGGAATGGTGCAGCATATTCTTCGTCTTGACATGCAAACGATGTTATTCTTTCGGATAACTTTTTCTCACGCGTAGGATCAATTGTTGGCGGAAAAGTCATACCTGTACTTTCATCCACTATAGTATTGAAATTGTAGTCAAGAGACATGAGACGAGCCAAAAACTCGCCTTGCTGACTAGCAACTTGAGCTGTTGCTGGTAATTGTCCTGACATGATACATGAACAGTCTCCAAATGCGAAAATGTCTCCCTTTCCTCCTACAACTCGCAACCAGGGATCAACAGCTATCCTTCCCCTCGCTACTGCTTGTGCTTCTGATTGTTCGCCTTCGCCAATGGCTTCAATAAGTTGTAAAGTGATTGGCAAAGGTCCATTTCCTGCAGCCCATACTGCAAGCCCATATGGAACTTCTCTGCCGTCATTGAGGATAATCCTATCCTCTTTAACCTCAGATACACCACTACTAAGTAAGAGCTCCGTAAACTTAAAATCTTCTGGAAGAAGACTTTGTGCAACTGGATCTTTAGATCCAACACTTTTGGTAAGTTGGGCAATGGCTTCTTGTTGCAAACTTTTGTCAAAAGGCGCAAGAATAGTGGGTGAGGCTTCGATCACTTTGATTCTTACAAATTTCAGCAAATTAGGATAATACTTAGGTCCATCTTGCTCCACAAAATCTCGCAATTCACTTGCAAATTCCACTCCTGTTGGACCTGCTCCAATGACAGCAAACGTCAAGATTTCTTTGCGTTGGTCATCGGTGAGTCCTGGTAAATTTGCCCTCTCAAATAAGTTCACAATTGCTGTACGTATGCGACGAGCGTCTTCCACTTGCTTCAAGAAGCAGCAATTTTCTCGAACGCCTGGAATACCAAATGTATTTGTTTGCGCCCCAACAGTTACAATCAAAACATCATATTCAACAGTAAAACTATTGATTTCACATGAATTCCCTTCACATACAACTGATTCACATTCAATTGTTTTCTTGATTGGATTGATTTCAGATGCAGTCCCTTCAAGATAATTTGCCCTAAGGTTGATCTATGATTGACATAGATTCATATAAATACAAAACATTCAGTCTCATTCAATCATAGTAGACGATGTTTAAAACAATTCTCTTCCAAACACAGAACGACTACATACCTGACGTATACTTTCCGTGATACTTCTGAATTCTACAGTCCCTACACTAGCACCTGCAAGCATGGGGGTAAATAGAAAGTGATTCCGTGGACTAACAACAGTAACATCATATTTATCCATATCGATATCTTTCAGAAAGGCAGCAGCACCCCAACCAGTTCCTAGAATGACCAAACGTTCTTTTTTCTCTGTCCTTGGAACCACTCGCGTTTCCTTGGAATGAAAGACAGAGTCTATAACTTGTTCTGCAAGAATTGCACCCTTTTCAGCAAGAAATAGCGGGTATGCCCTTGGCTTTGTCAGTCGTTCCATCTTTTTCAGAAAAGATGTCTTGAGTAGGGAAGAATACTCCATGTCTGCTGCACTTTGTTCATCGCCACTAGTACTTGATGGTGAAGATAAATCAATTATTTCATCAGGATTGGTTGATCCATATTTAATCTCATCTTCTGCGGTTATTGACAAACTTTTTTCTTTCAATTCCTCACGGACACCCTTCTCATTTGTAGCGAACAGTGTTGTAGAAGGATCATATCTAACGCTATGTTGCGTTAACGTTGGGATAACAAACGGCACGAACGCCTGAGACTGTAAAGTTAGGGTCGATAAACACAAAACTTTTACAGCCAATTTCATAGTTTCAATACGGAATATGATTCGTGAACTAGATAGCTTGGGTGTTGATGTGCATATACAACAAACAACAACGGTTGTACTGTGTGGCCTGGAAGTTGGATGTTGGATCTTGAATGGATTGAAGAGTGACGTATTGAGGTATCCGTGTTCGTTTAGGAGGAAATTGGTACTCGATGCTCGATACTCGATACTCGATACAGTCACAGTCTTCCTCACTACACAATGAATTCAATCTCCATCAATTGAAAATGATAACGACAATTGCAATCATCTTGTTCATCTCCATCCTACAATTTTCTAACGCGTTTCAATCAAAACATGTGTTAACTGCGAAAACAGTCCACATCAGAAACTATTCTTCAGCGCTCATGTCATTTCCATCAAAGCAACCCATCCATCACCATCATACTGCAATTAGAACACGGAATATTGAAAATGCTGTCAAATTTTATTCATTATTCGGCTATGATGTCGAAGTAAAGTTTCGTTCCGGGCCCGCTCGTTGTGCTTGGTTGACAAATTCTTCTTCATCAGATGATGGCTCTCCATCAGATGATGGCACTATTCATAGAAAAGGGCAAACGGACGTAGCATCGAGGTTGGAACTTATCGAAATTCCTAGTTATATATTACAAGAAAAAGATGGTATAATAAAGCGTGCGATCGACTTGATTCAGAGAGAAGATATGTTAGGTATCAATCATGTGTGTCTGGATGTTACGTCATACATAGACAAGATTGCTACTGATGAATTTTATGATTTAAATCAATTCTTGGAGGATACGAATAAAGATTCGTTGGAAAAGTTCAATAAGACTCTTAAAGTTGCAGTTCCCCCTAGGCAACAAGTGATAGGGAGCCAAGTATATGAGCTTGCCTTTATCTTCGATGCAGATGGTTGCGTCATTGAACTCTTACGATATATCAAAGAGTTTAGTCAGGATATATCAAGTGGTTGGGAACCATGGGATGGCAATGGGTTTGTTGGGCAAGATGACGATAAACGCTAAGTCATTGAATACATCTCATCTATGTCATGATAGTGAAGATGTTTCTTCGTTTCTTGTAGATGCAAATGATAAGTTTGTGCGTCTTCATTCCAAATATCATTTAATCGTTTATAATCTAACATCATATGATCCATACGGAAGGTTTTTAGTGACTTTTTTAAAGGGTTGCTTCCTCTCTTTCTCTCAGGAGTCAGGACTCCGGATCTTCCTACAAAAATGACGCGAGAATGGGGGCTTGGGGTAGTTAGAAAGATCCATTCAAATTCAGCGCGTCCGTATCGAGTATCCGAGTATCGCATCCAAATTCCGCATACTGTTACAGTCCAAAATCGAAAACAATAGAAGGAGGTATTAAGTGCATACCCAAATATTGCACAAAGTGAGACACTTCAGGAGAGACGTCTGTCATATTTTATATTTTATGATAAAGAAATGGAGCTACCACCGATAGTTATCAAAGGGTACAAATTCTTTAACTCTGAAACAGGTGAAAACGTTCTGATTAAAGGCATCGACTACTATCCGCGTCCAAATACTGGAGATCTTGACGTCAACAATTTTGATTTCTTTACAGAAGAGTTCAGACATATTTGGGAAAGAGACATCTCACATTTCGTTGAGCTCGGAGTGAACGCGGTTCGACTCTATGCTGTTGACCCGACGAAGAATCATGCAGCGTTCATGTGTGCTTTGAATCATGCAGGGATATATGTATTGGTTGAACTTGCTTCTGGAACATGCCCTGAGTGTTCTATATCATCCAAAGAATCTCCCCTCTGCTATCCGAAACAGCTGAAAACGAGGGGGGAAACTGTCATTCGTGAATTTTCAAAGTATAGCAACACGCTTGCATTTAGTGCTGGTAATGAGGTGAATCATTTTGTTCCCATGGGTAAGAAACCTCAATGGAATGCTCCTTGTTTGAAGAAATTTGTCAGAGATATGCGTTCGTATGTCAAGGGGTGCTCCTCAAGTATGAATATGAGACAAGTTCCAATTGGTCTTATAATGGCCGATTCAGATCGAGATGAAAATACACAGTACTACAACTGCCAGACTGGAGATGATGATTTTGAGCATGCTGAGTGGTATGGTTTGAACTCTTATGTATACTGCAACGGGACGGCTCATTCCTTTGATGAAGCTGCTGGGTTTCAAACACTCATCGACAGTTTTGAATCGTATCATTATTCTATTCCTGTTCTATTGACAGAATTTGGATGTCTGTCGACATCCTTTCCAACTATCGATGGATTTGAAGCTCAACGAACGTTCAATCAGGCAAAATGGCTAGGGTTACCTCAAGTACAAAATCAATTCGCAGGCGGACTTGTGTTTGAATATAGTATTGAAAGTGCAAATGCGCACACTCCGTTCCCTTTCAAAACTTTTGGACAACAAAACTATGGAATTGGTTACTTTTCTCCTGAGAATTGTGATGATATTCATATCCTTTGTGAGTACAATCCAACTCCAAGTTTTTACAATCTGAAAGAAGCCTACGAACAAATCCAAACTGAAAATATAACGTTTGATAGTTTTGAGCCGCCAGAGAATAGAACTGGTCGAACAAAATGCCCTGATGGATTTCCTTCATTAAGTCAGTTTGCATGGCCTTCGGATAGTACACGTAGTATTCGTTGTCCTCGACGATCAACTACGACATTCACATGCCCAGTTTCAACCAAACCTTTTACTAGGGATACCACAATGTCGCGTTTACCCATTGTGTTTGGTATTGTTGCTTTTGCAATTTTTTGTATTGTTCGTTCGAAATGTTTCAAACAATTCATCACGAATACAATCAAAAGTAGTGAAAACTTTGGATCGAAAGCATTGAAGCCTAGAGATAGTTCGGACGAAACCCGGATATTAACTCAAAGCAATGAATCAGGATCCAGTTCAGGCTATTCATCGATAGATTCTGCTATTGAGACTAGTAAGTTGATTGAATATTAGAGTCGTGAAACAAATGATGTTTCTAATAGGATAGTGTAACGATAGAAAAATAGATTAGTGAGCGTTGACCGTTGATAGATTTTTTGATGTGTACTAACCTGGTTCGTCAGAGTAGCTAAATTACTCGAGATGCGATTCCTGAAAGACGCCCCTCGGTCCTGCAGCCTGCGTCCTGCGTAGACAGTTTTCGCGAAAAGGAATTGAACACAGTTATGATCTTTCCTATCGTCTTGAAGGGAAAGAAAATACAAACACAATCTTGCATCAATCTTTTCATACCACAGAAATCTCTTTATAAAAGAACGACAGACCATTCGAGTTAGGTTCTTATAATCTATCTTCCATTCATCATCGTTTCATTCAATTCCTCGTTTCAAGTCTATTCCTACTTTTCGAAGAAATCGTCTGAATTCGTTCAACATGTTCACTACCTTTTCAAAGAATCTTCCCAAGAGTAAGATCGCCAAATCAACCCAAACTCCGGTCGACACTGTTCATGACATTACGCAACGGCCTTTACAATACATTCAAGAACCTACCATGGACGAGGATGATTGCGAAGAAGATCATCATAAAAACATCAAATCCGATTCATTTGATGGGGAATCACTCTCCACGCATGGCTCTGTTCATGTCTTTCATAATACAGGTATTCTCATTTGCAACGAAGAAGGAAAAATTCTACATGATGATCGGTCGGAAATTGATCATGTCCCTTGTCAAGATCTGGATAAAGGACGGACGGACGCAGGGCAGGAAAAACAAACGGGATATCCTGTCAAGGATGATGATATCGACTTGTCTTTTCACTTGGAAGACTCTCTCTGTGATTCTTCTGACCTCTATAGAGCTCTTGGTGTGGTCGACGAAGGAGAAGGTTTCGGGGATAGTTCAGGTGCCTTCGATAGTCCAAGGTTGAAAAACGAAAATGAACATTTCGAGGGAGTGTTCGCCAATCTTGGCCAAGTCATGTTCAAGAATCAACCTGGTCGGATTGTTTCTGACTCCAAGTCTACTCGCCGCATTGAGGGAAATGTCCAGAAGAAACTTTTTGACAGCTGGACAAGTAATATTTTGCCTCGTTTGAGCACTGTGGCATGTTTCCTATTTGGAGTAGCTGCCACTTACACTGTTTCTACTCCTATCACAATGAAAGGTGTTACCACTGATCCTGTTTCTGAAGGTATCCCGGAACGCCAAGAGTTTGCGAAAGAAGTGTTTCTCCAAGCCATGTACATGCTTTCTACTTTTCCTCAATGCAACGAGAGAGATGTTGATGTGGTATTACCCCGTACCTCTATTTTTCACTGCCTTCCTTACGCATTTGCAGTTCTTATAATCACAGCTGCTCATAGAATTCATAATAACAAGGGCGGAAACAGTGAAAGTTACATCCCGTCGATCAAAAAGAGCCCCAGAAGTTTATGTAAAACCAAAAGGTCCAAACGCACTAAGATTTGCCGTTTTAAGCGTGAGATGGCATCTTTGGATAGGAACGACATTGTCCCGAGTACATTTATTACTGAAATAGTCACGCCTACAGGCGAGCTTTCTAGTGTCAAGAGATCCTCCAGAATCGAAGGTCGGAAAATGAAAGATGAAGTCGGAAGTTCAAGGGTCAATTTGACTGGAACTTTTCATCTAGAGTACAACCAGAGCCCAAGTAAGACCCAAATTACTGAAATTTCGAATGAATGAATGTACCAGGAAAGAAAGTAAAACAAAAGAGTTACCCAGCAACCTAATGTTGTATAGATTAAAAATTATAAATTATTTGGTTACAGTCGACTTGTTAATATCACGGTCCTTGCTACGTTTCGATATGAAGTGGTAAAGATACACCAAACTTTGGGGAGTTATGCCACTAATCTTTGATGCTTCAGCAAAATTCGCAGGTCGAATCTTTGAAAGCTTTTCTAACTCTTCCTTTGATAATGTCGGTAGCGTAGCATGATCATAAACAAGATCTGGAGGGATCCTTACCCCTTGTGATTTTCGCCAACTGTCCATGTCTTTGCTCTGCCTTGATACGTATGATTGATACTTCACAGTAGCCTCAACTGTGTCATAAATTGAGGAAGGAGATGGTTTCATAGGTTCAGACGTATTACCATCAGAACTTTGGTATTCTACAATCACTTTTTCAACATCCTCAAGAGTTACGTGAGGCATTCCCAATATTTCCTCGGCGGACTTTTTGTGCCCTTCGCGACCCTTCCGGTTCATGGCATCTCCACCCATTACTTCACCACCGCGATCGGCCCATTCTGTAACAAAAAGCTTAAAGTTCTTCAGTTCCTCAACTCTGTCTTCTATCATTGTTTCTCTAGCTTCGATGGATACAATACGCTGTTCGTCATTCACAAGACCGTATTCAATCCCCTTCCTAGTCAGGCGCAAATCAGCATTGTCCTGTCTTAAACTAATTCTGTATTCAGATCGAGAAGTGAACATTCTGTAAGGCTCTTGAGTGCCTCGAGTAACTAAGTCATCAATCAAAACACCGATGTAACCCTCATCTCTACCCAAAACTAATGCAGGAGCAGCATTTCCTTCGTATGAAGCGACAGCAGCTCTTCCAGCGTTTGCTCCTGCTATAATTCCTTGTGCTGCAGCTTCTTCGTAACCAGTGGTTCCGCAAATTTGACCTGCTAAAAACAGCCCCGATATCGTCTTTGTTTCCAAAGTATGAGTCAAAGACTGAGGGTTGACAAAATCATATTCTACGTCATAACCCGGGCGAATGATCTCGACCCTTTCTAGTCCAGGCATTGTCCGAAGAATCTTCTCTTGAATCTCAACAGGGTAAGGACCTGACATTCCATTCGGATACACTAAATTTGTATTCAAGCCTTCTGGTTCTAAAAAAGAATTATGCCCTGTTCTATCAGGAAATCTCTCTACCTTTTTGAAGATACTTGGACAATACCGAGGTCCATTACCCTTTCCTCCCATTCCATCATATTCAGGAAGAGTATGGGCATAATCCATTACTAGCTTGTGTGTTTCTTCGTTTGTTCTAGACATGTAACAGTCGATCAGTGTCCCCCTGACTATATTCGGTGGTTGCTCACCTAAAAATTGTCGGATATGGGAAAATGGCTGTGCAGGATTTTCAGATGGTTGAATTGTACATGCGTCCCAATTAATGGTATTTCCATCGATTCTAGCCGGTGTACCAGTCTTCAGTCTGCCAAGTGGAAATCCGAATCTAGCCAGAGTTTGTGCTAGACCAACACTGGGCGGTTCTACTTCTTCGCTATCTCTTAGGTGTCTTCCACCAGAGTAACGCTCTTTCCCGATCATGAGCACACCACGTAAGAAAGTCCCAGTCGTGATAACCACACATTTTGCGTCAAGTTCCGTAATGCTTCCATCCTTATTTTTCGAAATAACTCCACGGATTCTTGCCTTTCTGTAATCTTTGTTGGCAGCGGCACTGGCCATGCTGCCATTCCTCTCCTTACTCAACGAATTCAATAATGTAAGATCTTCCATCGGATCCATAAAGGGAGTGAGACTCTCAATGCCTTCACCCTCATCAAGCAACAAATCTTCCGCACTTCCCTCAACCAAATGCAAATTTTCATAATTACCCAATACCTCTTGCATTTTAGTTTTGTACAGATCACGATCCATCTGACCTCTAGGCCCACGCACAGCAGGACCCTTTCTTCTGTTCAACATTCTGAAATGAATACCAGCGTGGTCTGCTACATCACCAATGACACCTCCAAGTGCATCTACTTCCCGAACTAAATGACCCTTCCCGATTCCGCCGATGGATGGGTTACATGAAAGTTCTCCTACAGTAGAGATATTTTGTGTCAAAAGTGCAGTTTTTGCACCAATTCTAGCAGCAGCAGTCGCCGCTTCACAACCAGCGTGACCTCCACCAATGACTATGACATCATAAGTTTCTATCGCCATTGATAGCTTTCTGCGCTGAGGAACTATGATTCGAGAGGCACTAAGCGGGAGTTTTCGCAACATACTGTTATTAGAAAATGCTTCACTTGAAATGAGCAAAAGCAGTAGGTTTGAAGAAAAAAACTTGAAATTAACAAACATTTGGCGCTGAAATCTCATGCACATTCCAGAACGTTGTTATCGATACCGTCCTGTTGAAATATAATAGCATCAACGGAGTATGTATATTGGGGAGACAAGGAAAGAACAGTTTTCCTCTGCTGACGAAATTTTGAATGGATGGAACTTAATCCCGTGTCATGTTGGTATATTGAAAGAGCAAATAACAAATTGAAATATGCAATTTTCGACATACTTGACATCACACAATTTCAATGTACATTATGTATATATGTTTACTAGTGACTAGGATTTCGAAACAAAGTAAATTTCATGACAGTTCCAAGAAAGTGTACCCGAGGGTCATTTTCAACGAGTTCTAGTGTCCCACCCATCTTTTTCATCAATTCTCTACTAATATCTAAGCCAATGCCACTGCCTTTGATTTGACTTGTATACTTTCCGCGGAAGCCTCTTTGAAATAATTGTTTCCTATCTTCCTCCGCTATACCAGGACCATTGTCTTCAATCAAAATCGTAACTCCGGGTGGCAGGTCAACAGAATTTTCTGATAAAATAACGCGGACGATCGGCTCGTCATTTTTTACTCCGAAAACTCCATCCTTACCCAATGAAACATACTTGATCGCGTTATCGAGTACATTAGTTACAGCTTCTTGTAAATATCTGGGATTAATTGTTACACCAGGTAGCTCTCCGTCGTCATCTGATCCGAAAATTAGCAAATGCACTCCATTTTCTAGAGCTAGAGCTGTTTCTACAGAAAAAATGTCGCGCAATACATCCGGAATGAATGCCATTTCTGTATCAATGTCACTCTGATGTTTTTCTGAGAGGCCTTCTAGACGAGAAAGAGAGGGTTCATCCCTCTCCTTGTTTCTGCCTATTGCCTCACTGCGTAAAACAATTCCTTTTGATTGCATGGGCATCAATAGTTTTTGGTATGAATTCAGACCATTACTCTGTCCTATTGCATCAATCATAGAATCCATAGGGGTTAACAAATCAACGACGCGATCGCTTTGTATCACAATGTCCTCGGCCAAACGACTAAGATGAACACGTTTCGTTATTTCGTCAGTAGCTAGATTTCTCTGTAAAATCTTCGCAAAAGTTCTCAAAGCTTGCACAGGATTCTTAACTTGGTGTAGACTGTCAGCCATGGCCACCCTAAATTCATCCACTCGTATTTGATTTTGATAACGTTCAGAATCCATTGCAAGTGCAAGCGCCAATGTTTCACCCGCTCTCTGAATTTGTTCCTTTTCTTCGATGGTCCAACCTGCAGCTTGTGGAAAAGCCACATCTGCGCCCCAAACTAATAAAATTCCAATTGTCTGTTGTCCAGAAAATAAAGGTAATGATAATGCCGTGGATGATCCCTTCCCGGACTTCAAATCACAAAATACTTCCTCGCAAACACCAACGTTCCTTCCTTCTTGAGCTGAAGAAGCAAAGGGGTATGTAGGCATAAGGGTTGATGCATGTGTAAATCCTGGTAACTGAGTAAGCGTTTGCGGTATTGTTGGAGGAATGTCAGCTGAATTCGATGCAATAAAGATGCGATCTGACCTTGGATACACAAGAGCAGGTAAGAATTCTAATTGCCCTGTCAGTTCATGTTCTTGTGGAAGGTATAATGCTATGGACTTAATTTTGGACCTCTTATCCCTTGATCCATTTAATGGTTCAACTTTGAGTGAATGTGCAAGAAGTTCAAATTGTGAAGTCGCGAGTTCTATAAATGTGGAAGTGGGCATAATAGGGAGAGGGCTACGATTTCCGTACATATCTGATATTTCACCACGACGGTATGCTTCTACAGATGTTTTAATATCTCTTAGAGTAGCATATCTTTGTGCATGTTGAAGATACGGCAACCTATCAGGTTCGTACTTGGATTTCTGAGCCGCAATTGGCAAAAGTATCTTGATTTTTTTACATATTCTCTTGCGGTTCACTACTGGATTTAGGAGACAATATGCAACATCGGTTCGCATGGCGCATGTTGCGATAGAAATACAAACGAAAAGAACATGCCGTCGAAGACAGAAGCGATTCGATATTTTTATCCCCAACCGACGCAGCATCTTCGTAAGAAAAACATATAAATTAGTTAGTTACTTGGAGAGTGAAGAGTGTCGAGTTTCTACTCGTGCTTGGAGCTCGGAGGTGGTATTCGTGGGTTCCCAACGTCTCGCGGTTAAATCGTAGATAGGAGATAGGAGGGACACACACACTCTCTCTCTCTCTCAAAAAGAGAACAAGTAACAAGCGTCATTCTCCTAAAATATAAAGAATCCTTTAAGATTTGTTAGAAAACGGGTTAGCTTTATGTGTGTCATAATGGCAACTTTGGTCCGATGAAAGAGTGTGCCTTTCTCCATTGCAAATACCCTTCCGTATCAGCATAATTTTTCAAATGCTTACTATTGAGAGATTCAATGGCACCCTTGATTATTGTAAACGAAAAAAATAATCCGGCAGTGGCAAGAACCCATTGTGACATATTAGAATAACTATCAATACCTGCTGTGTAAGTACCTATCCAGAACATAATCTCACCAAGATAGTTGGGTGCAGTGAATATGGACCATAACCCAACATTGCACCATTTTTTTCGATTCCCTGGTAATCTCTTAAACGTTCCTTTTTGGTAGTCAGCAACACTTTCCATAAATAAGCCAGAAATTTGAAGAAAAATACCAATTTTCCCGATGATTGTCCATTTTGACTGTTCAATAGATTGCTTCATTCGAAACAGACAGGGTGTCATCATCATAGCATAAAAAGTAGAACAAGTGAACCAAATTGGCCTTTTCTTCTGAGATTTCGAAAGCTCATGCACTTCTTGCAGTTTCCAATGCCAGGCAGGCCAATTTATATACTCTCGGTGCAATAAAAAGGTAGTTAATCGTATAGACCATAATAGAGTCAACCCGATATGCAAATTGGACAGGAATGGAATTCCAGTTTTTGTAAGCATATTCGCAAATAGCAAACCCGCAAGGGCTGTCATTCCAATAGAGATACTGTAACCGACACTGACAAAATACAGAAAGCTTCTGTAACCCACGGAAGATCCAAGTAAACAGAATCCAAAAGCTGCCATGTATATGAGAATGTCTTCACTAGGGCGATGATAAATTATAAATCCGATGATTTTTTGTAATGTTTTATTTTCCCATGACATTTCTTTGCGCGTTGTCTTTATATCCAACATTTTATCACGTATACCTTCCATAATGTTAGATGCAACAGGCCTTGGTGTGTCTATAAGTTTTTGTAGTGTGATACTTGCATCAGAGAAGTGCTCTTTCAACTGTTTGGTAAGAGTATGATGAAACTTTTGAGAACTTATACGCGCAGAAGGTCGATTCGTTGCTGATAGGCTTGGTACAAACGCGACTTTATCTTCCTCTTTTCCCTCCACACTGCTCAAATCAATGTTGTGTCCGCCTCTTGGGATTATGGATAACATAGCATGGATGCTTGATTTGTCGTTAACAATGAGACGCCTGGCATCTGTCTGACATGCCCCTAGGAGAAGTATAGATAACACGCGGAATTTCATCCAGAGTCCATGCCTCATCAGAAATTACAGTTTGTGTGTATCAATAAATAGGATCATAGGATATGGATTGTTGAAGTTGATGGTTGATGACACTGGTACACACCAACTTGACACGGGTTCAGTCAGTCAGCGCGGAAAGCGCGTTGGAGCATTGGGAATTTTCGATTGAATACAAGCAGATCGCAGAGTATTCATTTGGCACCGCAACAGACCGACTCCATCTAAGAGAATGTCCATATTTTTGTTGGTCGTATTATTGGTTTTCATACGCGTCCAATCTTTCGATTCGAGTCGCGTCGAGTATTTAAAAAATCAAAAACAATTAGAAGATCAAGTCAAAGCCAGATTTCAAGTTGCGCAAAACGAAGAGTCATATAATCAATATCGCATCGCTTACCCGCATCCTGAAGACTTTGTGATTCATATTCTAATCAATCCATGTGGAGCGAATGGAACACATAATGGACTCGATAAGACGATTGCACTTGGATATGACTGTTGCATGGAAAGATTTGGTCGTGGAGAATATGGATTTCACAAATACGATAAATCCTACCATGATGGGAAAGTTATGATGAACAACTTTGATATATTCAATCGAAGGATCTTGGCCTCGCCGGATGAAGTCCTTCATAACATAATTGTGGTAGATGAAGACGGAGCCGAAATTCTGTATGAACATTCAAGACGTGCCGATGATAACACAGCTATAGATGAATCTTGTGTTGGGTTCAGAAATCCACATACTTCGTGTATCCAAGCACGTCTTCGAGCTGTCGCAAGTAGATATGTTCCATCATGTTGGGATCATAACAATACAGTGGATGCCACACTACGATGTTTCACACCAGATGGAAAGAGAAAGAAAAGTTGTATGCAGGTTGGGTTTTCTCTGAACGCATTTGTTTCTGTATGCAATGGAGATTATGAACCATCGGGAAGCAAAAGTGACCGATGTGGTACTTATTTAGAGATTCATAGAGAAAACGGAAGTCCTTACGACGATGAAAGTGCAATTCTGGCTGAAACCTTGATTACCACTGCAGAGACCAAAGGAATGGTTACTACAACAATCGATTTGACATACAAAGGTGATAAAAATAGACTTCTTTGTGCGTATGCGGAGACGAAGATTCGTATTGGAACGATGGTTAGAGTTTCGAACAATAGCCCGCGATGCTGCTGCCCTCCAAAATATCACCGAGTGACTCGCAAAGGCAGTTTCCTTTGTCCCATAAAAAAGGGAACAGAAAATGGCCCGTTTGCCGACAAATTTGACCTTCTTAGTGAACGACTAGAGCGTGACAAAGCATATCAACAATACCCAAAATGTAAAAGTATGGAAGAAAATGAGGATATGATAATGTGCAGTAGAGATTTTACAAGTTCCTTGAATGGGGAAATGAAAAACCTTCTATCTGGCTCAAAGGAGCTCATCTATTCAGACAAATGTCATGAATTGAGTAAAGGTATAAACGGGACATTGTCAAGTCCTGATTTAGATGGAGATTACGAAGCAACTTGTGATATAGGAGAAGCATTTAGCGTTTGCGGCTCTTTATTCGATGGATCTATTTGTAAGGGAAGAGACTATGAATTTCATTTTCATGGAAGGCTAGGTAAAGTCATTCGTCTTCCAAATGATACAATGCCAACATACGGCGTCACATTCAATGACGGAAGGACGGTTTATTATTTTGAGGAGCATCACTTGACCATCGAACAACCTCATTCAAATTATGAGATATGGTATGTCTTCAGAAATCGTTTCGAGAAGGTTTTACAGAAAAGAAAAGGATTTAAGGTCGTATGGCCTATGTGCACATTTGATGCTATCAATGATCGTTACTTACCGTATGCGCAGGTTTTGAATGGCGAAATTCTAGAAGTGGTTTACGAAGTTTAGTCATAAGTTAATTTTACAAATGGCGCGAATTATGATGTAATTATTTTGCATTTCTTTATGGCTGATTTAGTTTTTTAGACTCTTGTATGAGCATAACTCGCACTACATTAAATCGTAGAATATGACCGTACTTGAACAGAATCTCTGTACAGTACACATCCTTATTTGACATACTCAAATAAGAAGTCAACATTACCTGTGATGACAAGCAAAAGTACTTCTGGATAACGCGAGAAGATCATTAGCCATCGCTTCACAGCATGGTTATTGTGGCGACGAGCAGCGGCATGGTTACATTCCTCCAAGCCGCCTGGAAATACAATTTGAACAGGTCCCCCCCACACATTGTTGTCACCCTCTTGCGTTTTTTACGCATTTTTCTGATGTTGACCTATTCGATGTTTTGCCTTTCATTGTTTTTACACTCATATCACTATTATATTTGATCGAATAATAGCTTGTGTTGTGAAGAAGAAACCTCCGCTGTAACTTTTATGAATGTGTGAAGACAGTGAGGAGGCTTGGACACTAACAGAAGCGTCTACCGTAGTTCCAAATTATCCTTGTGCACTTAGTAGATATCATGAATGAAAACATGATAACTCAATAGTTTGATTTCCTACATCCTTTTCTCTATTCTGTTGTTTGATAGTTTTGATATTTTCTTACAGTTCAAAATGAAATTATTGATATTCACCGTCGTTTGCTCCTTTGTCTCGGCTCTCCAAACCCCAGTTTTGAGAAAAGCGCGTTCTTCTTTCGGTTTGACGACGTATCATAACCTTACGCCAGTTATAACCCAATCTAACTTTCGTTGTCGTCTTCATCATCTTCACATGGTCGATGAGACTAATCAAAATGATACTGAACCAAATGCTATTGTTACTTCCAAAAATTTGGACGGGAGAAAGGAGCGAGTCGCTTTGGGTTATAAGATTAGTTCATTGATGTACGCCATGTTTGGAATGTTCATTTTCACGCTATCTAAAAAGCCATTCTATGCATCTGGTCCGTTATTGGCTTCAGGGCTATCTTATATTTTGATTGGAGCAACCGAAAGCAATGTACGTCAGATGCAATGTATTGCCTTGATATTTTATCATTCTAGTCCTACGAAAAATACTCATTTCTTTTCATTTTTTTATTATGTATCTTTTTTATATTTGATAGAGACTCTCATCCGACACTTATAAAAAGGTAAACATCGTCATGGCTAAATATGGATTATTTGGCTTACTTGCTGGGATGCTCATGTCATTAAGTCCTGCTTGGAATTTAGTATGTATTATTACCATGATAAATTCAACAAAAGGTTATGGATATGGTCTGAAGGGATGGGAGCTGAAAGAGGCATCTGCAAAAGACGATATTCTTAGTATGATGAAGGAAACCCTAACAACAATGACAAAGGCAGATAGTGTCAAATCCATGGGTTACTTGGTGGCAAGTTTTGTCATGCTAATTGTCAGTATTCGTAAGTTTCTGGAAATTGTGAACCTTGTAGTTTCGAAATCGGATGCAAATATGATTGGTACTCGCATATTTAGATTTACAAAGTACATGCTTTTCACTCTTCTCATGACGTTATTAAAGAGCGCATCAGATCGCAACAGACTTGAAGGGACAACTTTTATTCAGATGAATATGATGGCGGCGATTGGATTTGCATCTTGGGTCGGTACGTAATGACAAGGTGTCAATTCGTCCTTTACTCTCTACATTTGCGTAGTCTTATTCTAATACCATAAACCATCACCATCGTTTCCAGCATATCTCATAGCAGAGTACGGAAAAGTGACACAATTTGGAGCATTGATGGCTGTATTTTCCATCTTTACTGGTACCAATGGTATTTTATCAATGCTTCAAAAAACGAAAAAGAAGACGGAGTGAAGATCAAAATTCGTTAATGCGTTGAGTACCTTCCTTGGTATTCATTTTGGGAAAGAGGTGGATGTTTCTGTTTTTAGTTATAAACAAAGTAGAGAATCACCTATAAAACGTCAACGTCTTGACTCAACCAAATTTCAATGTTTCCAATGACTTTAGAATGTGTTTCAAGTTCGGATGAATCACATATGCTTCACAGGAATAGCACCATACGGATAAATCCTCCAAACTCACTGCCAAACAATGACCAACGTTGGAATTATCCTTTTGACTCGCAGTAGTAGTTGTTGATAGATAATGATCTTTTGAATGACCATTCACATACCGACTGCATCGAACAACTCCACAATGTAAACACATCCAATTTTCCTTACTTGGGCATGATCCATCTTCATTTGTCAATTCTTTCCTTCCTCCAGAAGGCGCAGTATCAGATTGTTGAAAGTGACTGCATTTGTTGATCAATGTCGAGATGGAACTTATATCCAGCATGTGATCTTGTGATTCGAGCACATGAGGACATTTATCTACAGGAATGATTGCTCCACCTCTGTCTTCTCCTCCTTGATCGAGGATATAATTGTAGGCAAGATGAATGTTTGGTCCAACAGCTTCGACGGCTTCATTGGCTTGTTCTTCTGAGAATTGGTATATGTCTGTCAGTTGCTGAACAGTATTTAGAATCTGGGCAATGGTTGCATCGTTGCTTGTATCTCCAGCTAAATCCATAACGATACACTGATATATTGTAGTTGCTGTTGTTTGATTGAGAGTGGGTGAGTGTCGTATTTGTTACTGAGTGAGTTATGTGATTGATGAAAATGAAAAATGATGAGGCAAGAGGCAAGAGGCAACGAGGGGGAACGAGGAACGAGGGAAAATAAAAAGAGATGGAAAAGGGAAAAGGGGGGAATGTCAAGTGTACTATCCTTCCCATGGCTCTATTGAATCTCCAAAATAAGAAACATCTTTGTTCAAAGCAGAGGCGTTACGTGATATGTGATATGTGATATGTGATAGGATATAGGATCTTACAAAACAAACGATGCGGCCACCGAATCCAAAAGTGCATCCATGCGACAACAAAGTAGATCCACACTCTTAATCATTTCTTTACAGTTTTATTTCCAACCTACATTTAGTTTCTCCACAATAAAAAAATTCAGGAACATGATTCCATCTACATCAACATCTACCACCACAACCACATTATCACACAATCAGATACGTCTTGATCCAGAAGATCCGCATTCTTATATTAGATCCATTCAAAGTATGGAAGAAATAAGAGATCATATTGTAAAAACGCAGAGTGTACAATGTAAATACAATTCGGATGTTACTCTATATGAAAGACAATGGGATTCAGTAGTAAAGGGAACATCTCTGGAACAAGATGGAACACAACAACAACTAGATTCCAATTACGATACTCCGAATGACTGTTCTTCGTTCAGTGTGATGCAATTCAACATGTTGGCTGAGGGATTATCTTCAGGTAATGACGTGGAAAGGCCTTTCGAGAAATGCAAAGAAGTGACGAACCTCAGTTCGGCTAAATCCTTATATGGTGGGTTCACAAGCATTCCTCATCCTGAAATCATACTTGACTTTCATCTTCGAAGATGGAGACTCATGGAAGTACTACTTGGTGGCGCTATTAGTAGCAGTAGTAGTAGTGATGTTCATTTTGATGTGATTGCATGTGAAGAAATAGATCGATTCCATGGTTTCTTTGAGCCATTGATGACAGTTGCAGGGTATAGTGGGTTATTTGTACCGAAAGCATCGTCTCCTTGTACTAAATTTGGATTTTACAGTGACGGATGTGCACTCTTTTGGAAGAATGATACCTTTGAACTTATTGACTCTGAAAATGGAGTGTACAGGGATTCATCTCAAGTTTATTTGTTATGTACTCTTCGTCATATAAAGACGGGTCAAATAGTTGTGTTTGCAGTGACTCACTTGAAAGCGGGAAAAGATGATGAAAATGAGACAAAGAGACGTACTCAAACAAGAATTTTACTTGATGAAATCAAATCATTCAAATCTTCCAAGGGAAAAGACTTCAAGGATGACATTCCTACAATCATTATGGGAGACTTTAATTCTGATCCTAGAGAGGATAACTCGTGCATCAAGTATATTGTCTCTGATGATGCGCCAATACCACTCAAGTCCGTGTATCAGTTGAATTCTGAAAGAACTGGAACAAAACATCTCTATACAACTCTAAAGATCCGGGGCGATATAGTTTCCAAGAGAGCTATTGATTATATATTTTACAACGCAGGTGGTGAAAATAAAATGAAATGCACTCATAGGCTTTCTATCCCGAATGAAAAAGATCTTGAGCCAACATTGCTTCCGGGATTTAAATATCCATCGGATCATTTTGCTGTTGGGGCAAAGTTTCATTTAAGCAATGACAGCGGAATGTGTTCAAATTAAAAATGATATGTTGATAAGACGTTCAGTATCATTGCGAGCAAGTCAGAATATATTTTCAAAAAGGACGTGATTGGACTAAATTGTCGAGAGTCTTCCTCGGTTCGTCTTTTTGTATCGGTACATAAGATTGCGATTTGAAAAATATCTCTTGGATGAGGCTTCTAGAGAGTAAAGTGCCTATTAAAGTATATTACCCCAGATAAACGTAATTACCAAAAAGAAGACATAAACACAGAAAATGCTTGACAGTTGAGTAACTTTGAAAATGATTGTGACATGCATTTTAAAAATTCCCTATATTCCTATATTATATATATTTATGCAAACTCCTTTGATCAAACCTTAGATACAAAACCCACTGGACCAACTGCATCCACTTGTACGACGACATTTTCGTTTTGCAGTAATTAAAGTGCATGGATTCAATGAACAAGATCCATTTTCCCACTTGCAACCTACAGTTTGTCCACATTTTCTTTTCCTGGTGATATTCGAGCAAATTTCAGCTTGAGAGTAGGTTGGTTTATGTGGGTAATATCCAGCAACGATAGCCTTGACATCATTGATTTGTCTTGCGTTATCGTGTAGAGCACTACCAATCGGGGAACCGTTGTAAAGAAATTTTGAGTTTGAAAAACGTTGAACTCGGGTACATCCCCCTCCAGCATTATTATCGCACTGTCCACTAACACACTTATATGCAAGAATAGATCGAAACCTTGCATTTGGATCACGCCATCCATAGTTGTAATTGGAACTAGTACATTGAGATTTTGTTCCCTTATCGTGGTTACAACCTAAATTGTGGCCTATCTCATGACCGAACGAATAGTATCCAGTTGCACAGCTCCACGACGTAACTGAAAACATGCTCCCTTTACTTGGACCCATCCTTGCCATTCCACAGTACTGTGGGTCATCAATGATCATAGCAACAAGGTCAGCCCCATATTGGGTCCTTAAGGCGTGAACATGATCGATAACACCATCACTTGTTGATGCGACGTGGCCAAGAGCTTTGCCGAAAGCATCTCCAGACACCTCAGTGTAAGCACCAACATGCGTTGCGTGAACTAGATTCAGCTGAGTTTCAACTCCGCTCAAATCGAATGCTGTATTGGTTTCCGTCACAGCAAGGTTAATAAGGGAAATCATATTTGCTTTAGTTGTAGCAGAACGTGAACATCCAGTGGCCAGACCAGAATTTCTACATTCAGCATTGGACACGTCCATACAACCAGTATATCAAGATTTCCACCTAGGTCATTAAGGAGTGCTCTTGACCTAGATGACTGCACGGACCTTGGAGACCTGGCACGAATGAATGAAGAACTATTCGTAGAAAGAGGTTCATCCAATTCCAGCAACAATCGCTCATCATGCACCGGATCAGCCTCTCTTGGAAATGCGTTAGTAGGAATCGTATCAACTATTTGATTTCCGAGGGAATCAATTCGAAATTGGGATACTGTTTGATCGGTTAGATCAACAAGACTCCCAAATATCGTATGATTATCGTTACGGATGTATTGGAAGGATGACCCATCTTCACTTTCACCACGAAATAGTTTATTTGAACCATTTCTGAGAAGTCCGTGTGGTCTTTTGAAGGTCTTCATTTTACCATTCGGTAGCTCAATATCAATTGCATCACCCTCATCACACCCAGGAGGAAGATTTTCGGTGTTAACGGGCAGCTTTTCCTTTCTCGTACCCTTTGTTTCGGCGTTACCAGGACTACCCGGTCTCTCTCTCATAACTAGACCACAATTAGCTGCAGATGCATAGTGGACACTATAGCTTGCAAGCAAAAAAATTATCGCTTTGGTAATGGATGGCATTTTTATTACTTTGACTTTGTGTGACAAGAGGAAAAGGATGGCGGGCCGCATGGTGGTGTCATAGTCATATGACCCATCTGATCGACAGTCAGCACTCAGCACACGATTGGGGGGTTCTCGAAATTAGTGGTCCTGGTTTTCAGGAAATATCCAGTGAAATAGTAACCTGTAATATCTTTAATGAACCCCCACCGCCCCCACCCCCAGTTTTTTCACATCCCAAAGAGAAAAGAGAGACGAGAGACGACTTTAATTAAAGTGCAGATTGACAGAATCATTAAACAAGTTGAAATCGCTCTCATGAGTTGGGATAGTACAAGTGCAATGGAGGGGATCGACTCCTCAGATGACGAAGCGGTCTCCGCTTTTCTGCTCTCCAAGAGCCGTTCTGCATCTCCTCCTTTACCTCTTCACGAAAAAGATAATAGTAGCAGCTCTGATGAGTCTGATCAAATGATTTCCAATGGAGGTCATAGCGAAGATCGTCAGGGATCTACAAGTCCTTCGGTAGAGGCTCTTTCACAAAACAAGAAGTTGCACAGAAGCAAACTTGTGGCGCGGAAACTTACTATGATAAAAATTCCCTCGCGAAAAAGCTATCTTGCGCTACGAAATGGTGATGCACAAGAAAAAGAAGAAATAAATGGAACCCTAAATTCACAACCATCTCTAGTCTATGATCTGTACAAAAGGCAAATAGACCCGATGAATGGAAACATTCTATCGCCCGTTTCATTTATAAATGTTGGACCATTTCACGACGATACTACGAATTTCAATAGAAAACAACCTATTCACGAGCAAGCTGGAAACATTGATGACGTAGTGGACATATTGATTGCCCCGTGCCTTCTAAACTCGAATTCAGGGTGGAATATTTCGCAGGATAAAAAACAATTTACCCTCAATACGGGAAAGGATATATTGAAAGTTTCAAGAAAACGAATTTTTGATCTTGTTACGAAGAAAAGAGATCAATATGACTGTCATGATCATTTTGAGAGAGATGAACTTATCTCAAAACGTTTAGAAGAAGATATACTGACCTTTATGATTGATCGGAGTACAGCTATCAAAACAAGCATAGAATCAAGCTTGAAAAGAGTATCAAGTGATGATGATAATGACGTTGTTGATGATGATGATGATGATGATAAAACGCGACCATTAGTCACTCGTAAGCGTCACATTAATGACTTCAAATCGGAAAAAACAAAAGCCAATAATATGAAACCCAAATTTATCCTAGCGAAACAATCATATCCAAAGTATATACGGGGAACAAACACTTTATTATTTGACCGCACTACGCTTGAAGTTATTGCAGAAAAAGTTTTTTTAGAGAGCTGTGGCGAAAAATCCACTGTAATTCAAGCAAACGTTTTACATATGTCTATGGAAGATTCATCTGTTCAAGCTCTCACAATTGTTGTCAACATGAAGGGAAGAACAGATCTTGTTGACAAAGCTAAAGCAAAATTGAACGAACATGTTATCCAAATAATTGCATGCGAAAATATTGCAAAGTTAACTAAAGGGCAGCTTGAAGTAGATATCAAGCTTGATGTAACAATGAATCTTGGTGCAGATTTTGTGAAAGGGGGGAATCAGATGGGTATTTTTGTCAAAGACTTCAAACAGAATGGGCAATTAGAAAGGGTATTCGGCCGACAAATGAAGTCTGGGATCGCTCTGATGAAAATGCGCCGACAAAGTGATGGTGATTACCAAAATATATTCAAGCTAAAAGATAAGAATAGAATTTGGAATCAAGCGAAAGAAGGCTACACCAAGAGCAAAAAGGAGACGGACAAATGGGTTATTGCCAACTTTCGATTGGAACGTGAATCTGATCTAAGCGGATTAGATATCGCCTCAGTTGTTTTAAGGAATCGAAAGATGCAGGGCATCCGCCTTGTTGATGGATCAACGCTTCAAAATCATCGAGAATTAAATGAGCGGATTCAAAAATATTATATCGAATCATTAGTGCATAATCCAAATAGGTTGAATACGGAACCGAAACCCAAAACAAATTCTCAAATTTCTTCGAGAGAGGGACATGCCAATCCCTTCGAAAAATTTAGAGAAAAGATGCAGGGTGTTTATGAAGTTGAATTCAAGCATCTAAAATTTAATGCAAATGGAATATATAGCGTCATGTGGGAAGAACATCAACGAATAATTGGTAAAGATTGCGATTCGAACTGCAAGTGTCCATCGATTGTCCCACAACTTACTTTTGATTTGGTTAGTAAATATTGTAAAAATCGAAAGAAAAGCGATCCGTCTTGGAAACCAAAGCAAGAGGTTGATCTTAAGAAGGAAGTAGGATTTGTTAGGTGGTTTTACCCTAGGTTTTACCAGAAGGTAAACGATGAATTCGGGGGACTGAACCCTCTAGCTAATTTAGAAATGCTACTCCAGATGTGGATGCTACATAAGAAACAGTTACGCTACTCGGATACTTGTTCTTTTGATTGCGATTGTCGCAGTGGCTGGGATTACTTCAAAAACGAAGTTCGTCGAGAACAAGCGACGTCATCAAAACAATCTCAAAAAGTGATTAAGCCTGGCAAAAGTGCATCCATGATTCTAGATAAAAAACTTGTATTCAATCCATCAAAGGAAGATCTCGGTTTGTATTGTTACACGCATTCAAATCAAGTGCTAATAAAATCCGTGAATCCGGCGTTACGAAAATGTATGGGACTTTCAGTAGGCTCTACTATCACTTCGTTCGAGGTGATTGCCCCTAATTCTACGAAGAAGATTTTAACATCGCACGAAGAGCTTCATAATATATATGACAACTTGAAAACTCAAAATAATAATACTAAATTGGCCCTTTGGTTTAAATCTACAAGCCAATCTGGAGCAAGAAATTGTTCTTTTGACTGGGATGAACGAGGTGCGTGGATCGGAAAAGATATCGATGGATGGGCCGGAGGCGCAATGACAACGGCGGCTAAAAATCACTCTTCAGCTAACCACGTCGCTTTAGCTATTCAATCGAAAAAGACTTCGCGCATAGTTCCTCCATCATTAAGAAACCAATCAAGGGCAGAGAGATCTAACCATGAACATGGATTGGTTTCTCAAATACTGGAAACTTTAGATCGTCCATTGAATAAAGGATTTTCGGATATTCATCGAGATAAAACGTCCAAAGAGAAACGTTCGCCTTCCTCCTTTTATCAAGCACACACAAAAACTGCGGATTTTTCGAAGGAAATAGTAGACGCAGGTAAATTGTTTAGAGATGAAATGGAAGGCTGTACAAATGGTATTCAATCAGAAACAGAAGCACATAAGGAAATGATCGACGACGATCTCTTTCCAGCCGATGAGGGTCATATGGATATTGCTCGAAATTCAGATGATGTTCAAAATAGAGCTGGTGGATTTACAAATGTTTTACTAGACAGAAACACCTCGCGTATTTCAACTAAAAACGCATATATCGAAAGTGTCGACGAAGACCTCTTTTCCGGTGATGATAGACATTTGGTCTCCACAGCAACTTCGCCAAGCGCTTCAATAAAACGTAAATCTTCAATTGCTGTAACAGAAGTTGAGCATATTGAAAGTGTCGACGAAGACCTCTTTCCCAATGATGATAGCCATGTGGTCTCCGTAGCACCTTCGACAAATGCTTCAACGAAGCACAAATCCTCGATTGCTGTATCAGATAATGCGAATATTGAATTCGTCGACGAAGACCTATTCCCCAGCGATGACAACCCTGCTGCCTCTGTAGTAGATTCTACATGTACTCCATCCAACGATAGCCCTTCAAGTGCTGCATTTGAAGACGCGAATGTTGAAAGAGTCGATGCAGATCTGTTTTCCACCGGTGACCTTCTTACAGATAAATCACAGCATCCGAAGCGCGTATCAATTTTAAAAAGAGGCGAATCTAACCCAATAAAAAAACGAGTAGCATTTGGGCAAAATACAACTCAAATATTCTGGGCATCGACAGACACTGGAGTAGTAGAAAATCAGACAAACATATTACCTTCAGAAAATGATTCTAATTTCAGTAGAGGCATCAAGGAATTGTCGATACCTACCATTATCAAAGCATTTAATGCCGATCAAACGAGAGACTTGACCGACTTCATGAAGGATGTCAAAAGAAAAAGAGAGTCTATTAAAAATGAGATGAAAAAAAAGAATGATGGTATCAGGATAAGGGAGCTTCATGATTTATTCAAAAAGTATCTAGTAATAGACTCTTTGTTAAAGACTTATTCCAAAATTCAGAGCACATTGAAGAAAGCATCTGCTGTAATAAGGAATGCTGATATTTATCGCATCATCACTGATTATGATGTATACAGAGATGACTTTACCGAAAGGTTGAACACGATTGTCCACTGGTTCCTTATGTTGAAGAAAGATGTAGGAGAGATGTATGAGGGTAATTGCATTTTACACGCAAACATTGTTTTCAATGGAATCAATTTACTGCATGTTGCTATATATGTTTGCAATGCTCCTTTGATCACTGAACTTACCCGATTTGGTTTAAGCGTTGATACATCGACCGGTGTTGAACAAAGCCCACGGATGTTTGCCCATGAATTGTTCTCCAGTGCTGAAAAAATGGGGGGGAATGTTGAGAGGTATAAAAAAATAGTGGAAGCTATCAATGAACTTTGATTGTTGTAAGCTTCCAAGACCAAAATATAAAAACTAGTTTTTATGTTTTATGAAGCACAAATGCTTTTCCAGTAGCCTTTTGAGCAGCCATCAGAGATTGAAGAGTTCCCACTGATGCTTTAGAGCTACGCTCTTTATTTTCTCTTTCAATTTGTTGTAATCGCTTTTCTTCGTTCTTCTTTGAAGCCCCATGTCCATGAAACTGGTAACAGAGCTGACGATAAGCTTCTTTACGAGTAAGTAAACGCCCATGCTCATCACGATACTCTAACTTAACTTCTCGGTTAGCAAATTCCAAATCTTTTTCGTGTGGTTCACCAGATAGACCGGTTTTATCTATTTTGACGACACTTTTCAGATCCAAAGGAGAGTAATCTTCGTATGTTCGCTCATCTTTGGCTCGACCTCGTAGTTCTTCTTTCCCACCATTCTTCCCATTTATCTCACCGGTTTGTTTAAGCAAACCAAGAAAAGCTGACATACCACGACCTACACCGTAAGAATTTGCTGTGGAAGCGAATGTTTGATCATAATGGTCATCTTTGACTTGATCAGCCATGTCCTGTAACGTTTCATCGTCTGCATCGTTAGAAGGATCATTCTTCTCCGTCATCGAATCGCTTTCCTTCGACTCCACTACATCAGAAGTGTTGGAATGAGCTTCTTTGGAAGCTTGGTGGTGCTGCGTTAATAACTCAGTATTTTGCGATCGCAACGCTCTTGTGAACTCAGTCGTTGCACCAATATTAAATACAATCTTTTTCTCGGTCTGCGTTGTGTTTAGCATCTCTTCAGAATGAGCAGTTTTCTTGATATTCTCCAAAGCTTCTAAGACTGCACCGGCTCCTCTATCTTTAGACATGTTTGAGCTATTTGTGCACTTGTTCAATTCTCGAAGACGCTGTATTCGTCGCGCCTTCGACAACGCTGCATTTAAAAAGGCATCATCATCATCAGTTTCATCCTCAAACGGACTTTTACTTGTCACTACGGTAGACGGTGCAACTTCAAATATTTTGTTGGTGCGCTCGTTGCCTTTTTCCATAATTTTATGATATTTTTCATTCCGTTGTTTGAGTGTAACCTCGTCCTCAGTTTGTGTGTGTTCGGCAGTGGATGATACTGCACCTTTCTTTCGAATGCCTTCATCATCGCTGTCATCACTTTCGATATCTCTGCATCTTCTCCTCTTTTTCTTATTTGTGTTTGCATTGGATGCAAGCTCTTCAAGCAAATTGCCTTCCCCTAGCGTTTCTGAGCTATGCCTCGTTTCAGAATACTCATCTTTTTGAATGTCGGTCAACTTTTTGTGTTCTTTCTTCAACTTTTTCATAATTTTCTTCTCCTTTTTCTTTCGTCTTTTTTCGATCTCGTCTTTTGTAAGAGACTGTAAATTGAGCGATTCCTCTTCTTCGTAGGTCATAAAATCTGATTGTAGAGTAACATCAACCGTTTCATTTCCTAAAGACATCTTCTTACCACTTAGACTGGCGAAAACGTCATTTCTTACTTTCTCATCCTCTTGAGATATCAAAGAATAACTTCCGAGTTTAAATCCGGCTGTTTCTTTCACACCATCAACCTTTGACCCTCCTACATTTTTTATCGTCCCTAACGTCATTTGACTTCCACCCAGTTCTTCGAATTCATCGTCATCATACCCTGTGTATCCACCCGCGTGACCAAGACCCATTTCTATCATTCGTTTCCGCTTCAAATTATCTTTAGTTGCTGCTCTTTCGGTCATGTTAACGTTTTCGAGTGCGTTGTCTCCATCCTCTTCTGCTTCAAGAATACTTTTATCCGCGAGAGTCAGGACAGTGCTTTTACCCACATCAAACTCGCCTACAGAGTGTTTGACGGTCAAGTTTTGATCTTCAAACTCCTGTTCCGTGTACTTTGTCTCGACAGGAAGAGCACGATTGGATGTACGTTTCTTAGCCTTTTTGGCAGCGGTCGTATCAGCCTTGTTGGATTGTAATCTCATTTTTTCCGCCCAACTCAGTGCGTTCAAATCTACGTCTTCTTCTTCTTGAATAGCATTCCCTTTCAATTTCTTAAGGCCTTCTTCGACTTCTCGCTTTAACCGTGCCTCCTGCAATCGACGCTTCACTTCCTCTTGTTCACGTGTATTCTCAGCTGGGGCATGGATTGCCGAACTAGCCTTCTTTCCATCCATACTAACCTCGTTTTTTCGGAGTGGCTTTAGACCAAGTCGTGAACGCAAATCGTTCGATTCTTCCACACTCATTGACAGTTCCGAATCCATGTTTCCATTCATATCACCTTTGTCATCATGTAGAGGTTCTGAGGCTCTGGGAGCGACAGCTTGTGTCCGTAAAGGCTTTAACCCCAACTTAATTCGAAGGGCATTTGTTTCCTCGATTGACAATTCGATAACTTCTTCACCCATTCTTTAGTATTCTATGTTAAATAAATAGATTTCAATTGATACTTAGATAGTGCAAAGTATGAATGGATCACAAATCACAAATCGCAAGAATCGCACATCCGTTCTCGTTTCACGTCGTCGCTCGTCGCTATTTTACTCTTTCCCTTTCTCTTCTCTTTCGTTTTTTCAAAAATATGAGGAAATTACACTCAAAGGTTACAAGACCATACGCATTCGTACATTAAAAAAATACTCATTACTCATTTGCTTATTAAGTAGAGTGTAGTTCAAATACGAGGTCATAGATAGAGTGATACATTCAAGGAGATACCACATTTATATACTGATATTCATGTATTACGTTTATAACTGGCTCTGAATCATTTAAAGATCATTAGAAAGAGATATAATAACATGTTCAATGACCAATACTTATTGTATGATGATGTTGCAAGAAGAAGACTTGAAGATCTTTCGGACGAAATCACAGTAAAAATAGACCAGGAACTTGCAAAGCAAACGACGTCGGATGTAGTCGTATATTCTTTTAAAATATTCGGATCGATGTTCGCTGGAATCTTTGTCCTTTTTCTTTTTCTCCGGACGAAATTTCCTCTGGTTTACACATATAATACAGTCATGTCTGAGAAAAGGACTCGCCTGTCAGAAAACACTCACGGGTGGTTCAATTGGATATACAAGATTTTTCAGCATTCAGATGAAGAGATATTTGAGCAATGTGGTATGACTGCCATTATTTATTTGCGATTTCTAAGGATAGGGTTAAAGGTATGTCTGATATTTGATTTGTGCTCCTTTTCCATGCCCCATGGCTGTTTGTATCCTTTTTTTTCAATTAATAATATCTTCTTCTCCGATGGACAGCTTGCGCTTGTGGGTATCTTCAATTCCTTCTTCTTGTTCCCAGTCAATATGTACGGTTGTGCTGACTTAGGGGTTGTCAACCAAACATGGACGGATGAACAGAAAATCGCGGAGGGCTTGGATGCATGTACGACGTTAGTTGATAAGATTAACAAGATATCCTTGGGTAACGTATCAGCCAGTAATCACCGTCTAGTGGCGACGACATTGGCGGCATATTTTATGTTCGGGACAGCGATCAATTTGATTTTCAAAGAATTTAAATGGTACACTGAAATGAGACATAAATTCCTTGTCAAACGGCGTCCGGACAATTACACTGTCTACGTATCTCATATACCGAAGGAGTACAGGAGTGATGTAGCGCTTCTAGAATATTTCCGGTCTATCTTTTCTCATGAAGATGTCTTAGAGGCCAAGATCGCTGTAGATACACACAATCTTGAGAAGAAAATAGCTAGACGATTGGAAATCGTAGGAAAACTTGAACATGCCATTAATATCAAGAGGGTAAAAGGCATTGAGCCACACCATATAAACTTGAAAGGTAAGATGGTACAATCTATTTCGGCGTACGGTAAAGAGCTGAAGAAATTAAATTCAAAGATTTCAAACGTTATTGATGAGATCGTCGCTGCGAAGAGCACTGAAACGAAGAAATTTTTAAGAGATATGGTTCTAGTAAATGATATCGAGGCAAGCATGAGTGATCTTACAATGGATAGAGTGGCGCATATCTTAAAACGAGGTCCCGTTGCTTCATTGTACCATGGTCCTGGGAGTCGGAAACTTGATGTTTCAACAGATGATGATGATGACGATGACAATCGTCAAATTGTTTCAAACGAACGAGATTCGGTACGGTCTGTCGATATTGAGTCAGAGATACCTCTTGTTAGAAGTGATGCTTCGAACAAGGGCGAACTTTTGACTCTCCTTAATAGTCGTCAAGTTCCCTCTTGGACTGATTTGGGGGGGAGCGATGACCTTCGTTTGAATAAACCCGTGTTGTGGGAGCAGCCAATAATCGAGACCGTAGCCTCTTCTGATGAGGAGGATAAAAAATTATCCACTCCCACTTCTGAGATTAGAGTTTTCGATCTGAACCATGATTTTCCGACTTCTGAAAATCCAATTGAGCATCCATTATTGCTCAGAGACAGCACCATGCTTGCTCATGATATCACACCCAAGGCAACCGCGAAGTGCACTGCTATTTCAGATGGGCACGAAAGAGACGATACTTTAAAATCTGATGTTGAATGCTTTGATCAGGTAGAAATTTCTTCCAGTATTGAAATCAATCCTTCGATTGACATTACTACTGGAGAGGCAGATAAAAAAATTGAGCAAAGTAAGCCAGCACCTTGGAGAAAGAGTTTTCATTTGGGATCACTTACTAGTCGATCTTCTCCTCTGCAAGGAGATTTGCGCTCAGTAAGAAGCAAAAAGAGCTTCACTCTTGGACCGGTTTCGAATTCCTTAGGAAGTATAACAACGAAAACAGTGGATTCAGCGAAAAAAGTTGGAAACATAGTTGGTAAAGGAGGTAAAGCAGTATCTGATAATATGTTTAAAGCTGGACATCATCTGGCAGATGGCTTTCATATAGTTGGCAAAGGCCTCCAGATTGGCGGCAGGTACGTTGGTCAACGTGCTTCGAACACCATCAGAGATATTGCCGTCGGTGGAGCTTATTATGCCACAAAGGCTCAAAAGCGAGTGACAAAACTGTTAGTCAACTCCCCTGATGGTACTGTACTTGACAGTGGTTTCGTCACGTTCTCGAATCTCTCGGCCAAGAACCAATGCGTCCAAATGCTTCATCATGCTACCCCGTTTACTTTCCTGGTGAAGCATGCACCATTGCCGAAGGATATCTTTTGGAAAAATGTGGGAATTCCCCACAAAGAGCAGCAAATAGGCTTTGTCATTGCACAAGCGTTGACTGTGGGTCTTTTCATCCTTATCACGATTCCCGTGGCCTTCTTTACATCCCTCTCAGAAACTGATAACTTGCAGGAGGTTATACCCGCGTTAGAGAAAGCAATCATCAGGTACCCTTGGCTTCCGACATTTCTCTCCCAGTTGTCTCCAGTGCTACTCGTCGCCTTGACAGCTGTACTGCCGTTCGTGTTGAGGTATATATCTCGCTACGAAGGTCATGTGGCAACCACCGAGCTAAATGCATCGTTGCTAGCGAAGCTGTCGGTATTCATGGTACGTTACGTTTTGTTTCTTTTGGTGTATTTTTGTTGATTCGAGCTGTCTGCTGTATTGGAATGTTTATCTCATATCCTTTAAAATCACAACAATTGGTCCAGATTATTCAAGTGTTTTTTGTGCAGGCATTATCTGGTTCTATATTTCAACAACTTGAATTGATCATCAACAAACCCAATCAAATCATGAACCTTCTTGCCACATCTGTTCCGAATCAAGTGAAATCATTCATTCAATTCGTACTCATTCAGAACTTCTTAGGATGCAGTGTCGAGATTTTGAGAGTGGTTCCGATTGCGTTGGCCGTAATTCACCATCGGGTCGCTCCTGATCTTACTGAAAAGGAGCGAATGACTCCTTATTTGTTCTTCAAGCCGCTGACATATCCAGAAGAGATCGAATACCCCTTACTCTTTTCCGAGATGATATTGTACTTCTTGGTGACTCTGATTTATTCTTGTGTCGCACCAATAATGCCTTACTTCATTCTCATTACTTTTGGAATCTTATCAGTTGTGTTTAGACATCAACTTATATATGTCTATTCACCTGAAAATGATGATGGAGGAAAGCTGTGGTCAAAGGTGATCATGATGCTGATCATCTGTCTCTTTCTAGCAGAGTTTACTCTGACCGGTATACTTTCTCTCAAACAAGGTGTTTTAGCAGCTACGCTGATGATACCTCTAATAGTGATCAGCGGTCTCTGTTTTCTCTATATTACTCAGCAGCATTTTAGAGTGACAGAGTTTACACCTTCGACTCTTTGTAAGAAGTACGATATACGAAACTTTGGAACCGATAATTCTTTTCTGTATCACCAATACCTTCAGCCGTCTTTAAAAACCAAGAATTTGATGCCAGATAACATGACAGTAGAAATAAAACGTCAAATTTCGGAAACTCAGAATCCTTCGACGCACAACAATGATGACAGTAGTGTTGAGGGTCATTCTGTTCGTAATACCTTAGTCGATGCAAACAAGTCAGATAGCGTTTTTGATTCCCAAAGGTTACTTTCTATCTCGGAAGATGAGTACATTGAAAAGAGCTCACGTAGCCTGGTTTCAAGTGTTGAGAACGATACCGTCAAATTCAGTTTTGAGTAACTCTTAGAGCTGTTTTCATTTGATCTCATGTCAGTAGATATTATTTTTAAAAATCAGTAGGTTTAGTCACCCCATAAGTTAAAGCTATCATCTCATTTAGTTTATTCATTACGAGATTTCACTAATTCAAAGGTAGAAGTGCACTCTCTTCAGCATGTGACTATAGCTCCCAAAATGGTCTCAATACAATTATCAGGATACTAACATTGTCACGACTACGTCGCACCCGAATTGCTTGATCACTTAAAATACGTGCAACTTCTGCCGGTTCTCCTCTGTGAGCGATCAATTCTTGTCGGGCTAATGCTATCGCATCTTGCGAGCGGAAAACATCGAAAAGGCCATCACAAGCTAATAGGAGAAACTCATCGTTGTGACTCAAGACCTGTTTTGTATTACGAAAAAAATGCAAATAAGTAAAAGATGGCAACAAAAGAAAGAGAATTTAGACGACAAAACTCACCATCGATGCAATTTCTGGTTCTGAGCTGACAAGCGGTGCTGTCAAATCCTTTACTTCATCATTTAGGGACCCATTCTTCAAGTCGTCTGATTCTTCATCCAGCATCGCCTTTATGCCCATTTTGAAAGACTTATCTCCGAATGCTCGTGTGATTGCAAGCTCTCCCATCACGCGTTTGTGAAGAATAAATCCTCCTGCGGCTCTGACACGAGCAGCCTCGTCAGGTCTACTGGGCTTGTGGTCACTAGTCAATTCGACACACTGTCCCCCCGATCGGCACAGGACAACTCGACTATCTCCTACATTTGCGGCAAACAGTCGTCTACCCATAAGAATTATGGTTGCAGCCGTAGATCCACTTTGTGGTGCGCTCTTTGGGGAAATGAATTCTTTGTCCGTTCGAAGGTAGGCCGTTTTCAAAATTCTTCTCATCAGCTCTGAAGCGGCATCTTCTGATTGCTCTGAATGGCCACCTCTAGTGCCTCGACTAGTATCAATAGCATTCTTTAATGCATCACGTTCAGCATACATTTGATTTCTGATATTTCTCGGCAAAGCCTCTACCAAGAAGTTTGAGCATTCGTCACCACCATGACCATCAAATACAGCAGCGAATGATGTCATCGCAAGTTCATTGAGTGTTTCTTTCTTTTCGCCGTTGTAGTAGTTTTGTGGATGTTCATAAACGAGGCTCTGTATTACCACTGATCTATCTTCCATTGTTGGCCTGGCTCCAATTGCCTCTGAGATTCCATAATCGAAGCGATTAACGGAAAATCCGGTTCTTCCAACTATAAACTCGTCCCCAAGACTAAGTGACCCTTGTCCTCTATGACTGTATGGCCCCACTAGCCTCATATATGACCCATTCTATTTCACAGAAACATAATCAATAAAAGAATAAATCAATATGAAGTGTAAAAGGTCAGACAGACAGCATTCGTGTATGGGTGCTCTAGAACCTGTTTGATAACTTACCGTGCTTTCTAAATCTGCCAAAACAAATATTCCTCTCTTTCCACCTTTCGAGTTTGCGATTCCTGTTGGAATATACAAAATAGCACCGTGTTTGCGACTTAATTCCCTGTCCATAATACAGAGATCAGCTTCATGTGCCCTTCCAAATACAAAAGGACAACGCTGAGCATGTATGTCGATAAGTTTTCCTCTCATTGGACCTTTAGTACAATGAATAGTAATCTTTTGTTTTGCTTCATTCATATCCTCTACATTAAATACAGAATTTCCAGCTGCGAATGAAGCACCTTGGCAAAGAATCCAACGTTCGGCATCTAGAGTCAAAAGTCTCGCGGCTTTCCTTGGTTCATCCGAGTTAGAACTTGTGACGAAAATCTTTGCTTTCCCTACACGTACTGCGGCATCTCCACGATCTCCTCGAATATGCCATCCAGTGGTCATTGCGGCTCGCAATGCATGTATTGCTGCCTGCTCACCGTCAAAATCTGTCAGTCTAGCCAAGATACCTGCCGCAGGACCAGTCATAGAATCGTCCATTCTTCTACAAATATCATCAGGCGTTGGAGATGTAGCTACTCCATTACCAATTGTGCAAGTGCGACCGTAAACGGTCCAGTATGCTGTGGCGGGTTCGGGCTTTCCTTCGTCCTCATCTTCCGACGTTGTGAATTTCAGACATATTCGATAAAGTGAACGCGTGTAGACTTCTCGCGGAGATGAAAATTGACGTCCACCCCGAGCCCATGCATCTCTATCGGTTCTTGCTATGGATTCATTTTTATCTGAATTCATAATTATCAACCTATTTGCATTCGTTTGAGCGGAAGCAGCGGTAAAAATAATAATGTGGTGTCGTTTACCGATGAAACTATTCTACTGTGTCTACCCTGTGTGAATCGTCTGAAACAGTAAAAGTCAAAACTATGTATAATGGAATAATTCGGATTCGTTCTAACGGATATGTGATGTTCCAAATATTAGTTGAGAAATGAATTTTGTGGCCCTTTGTATTTCGTCTAATTACATGATTCAAAACAGCAAATTGGAACAGGTCGGTGAGATGAATTAATATTACAGAATTCAAACTTGATAAATAAAGTATGTTATTCATAATATTTTTTGAAAGCACTACTACGGAGCATTCTCTGAGAAATGTGCCGGAGACACTGATTTGCTCACCGGATGAAGTGTCGTAGTAATTTGCCTCCACAGTTTCAAAACTTACTTACACTCGTTCGTTATCTGCGTTCCTTCAATTCAAAGGATGCTAAATGCACTACCTTGTCTGATTTATGTTGGTACTTATTGGTGCTTCAGCGCTCTTTCAGTGAGAAGATGGTGAGGGGTTTCCTCTTTCCTCACGCTGAGGAGAGCGGAGAGCGATATAATTTTTTGATCCACCAACAGCTGTTGAAAAAGCACCGTTTGCAAAAAAAACGGATAGAAGAAACCCTAACCCTTCTCCTCCGCGGGACTACATCGATCAGCCCTCACATTTTTAGATGTCACACTCACAACGTTGATCCAAAAGAGTGATTGAACTATATTTTACTACTTTTTAAAATTATTTGCAAATCGCAGCATACATTTTGATGTCGAGGGCATACCATACACTTTCTGTTAAGACAGAAATACACAAATCGTATAGGAGACGAAACATTTAGATATACAGGGTTTTCTGTTGAGATTGATATGAATGGAATGGACTTAGATACGATTGCCTCGTTCCATCACTATGAATATCCATTAACTGGGACATATTTCTATGTTGAATTGCATAATTGGGACAAAAATATTGTCCTTGGGCATAAATGTCGTAGCAACCTAGCTTATCATCGATTGGCGCTACAACATGAGATGGATACGAGATATTTCTGGGAGAAGCGAAGTGTACCGATGATAAATAATTCAAGTGAGCACCTCGAGGGGACTCAATTCTAGCTACATTCACTTGTTCTAATCGTCTATGCAAGTCTTTTGCCATGGCATTTTCCCATTCTGGTCTAACGGATTTGTACAAATCCATCGCGGCGATAGCATCTTCGATAGGAGAGTGGGCCTTGCCTATCACTTGAATCTCTTTTCCTAATTTTTCCCAAACTAAATCTCTTAGTTTCCTTGGTCGTAGTAAGGTCCGGCATTCTTCGCCTTGAAGAGGAGATTTGGATTCAATCGATTTCATAAATGGCTCATACTTTGCAGTATCGCGAACGTCAGTTTGAGGATGACTCAGGCCCATAACTTTTAAATCGTTCTCCAGTGCATGACCAATAAGGATTTTTCCTCTCAGAATATTTGCAACAATAGAACGGACACTTTCAATTGGCATAGCAGACTTAGATTGGATGTTCTCCTTTGTGACACCTGAGACGAACGTCCTAAAGTCTGTGACTGGTTGGTCTACTCTGACATATGTATCCAGAACAACAACGTTTTCCCAATTGACGATGGAAACACGTGCGAGTGCAGATTCCATACCGTCTGGTCCAACTCCAACCATTTCGCAATCAAGGGCAAAGTACAAATCCCTTTTTTCCATTGGACGATCGTGTACCTTCGATGAGGCAGGCTTTCCTATATTCTTTGTGTTATGAGGCGAACTTTTACTAGGTAGTCCGCCTGATTTCATCGACTTGTTCTGAGTATGAAACCTTGATTTTTGATTGAGTGGCGACGAAGAGGAACTCTTCTCGTCGCGTTTAACACCTCCCTTTCGTCTGCGTGTCACATTTTTTTGCTCGAATGAAGAGTCTGAAAGTCCTGAAGTAGAACAACTGCTGTCATCCGTGGAAGATCTGGTATCGTTTTTCTTTGGATACATTCTATCTAAATGAAAAGTGTAAATACAAATGTTTTTTTTTAACTGAGCGTTGAAAACATGAAACGGAAACGACGAGGAGGAAAAATAGGAGCGTTGTGATCCAAATTTTGAAAATTGTCGTTAATCGGTCGATCCCGCAAGAGATAAGGGTTCCAATGACTTTCTTTCACAGCATTTAGACGCTAAATTTGCTGATTGAGTCCGTTGAAACGGACAAGAAGGTATTCAACTTTTTGTCGTACATTTGAACATCCAACATCCGTTTCTCAACTCGCGACTTTCACTACTCACGACTTACGACTTGGGTAATTTGAAGAACAACAGATTCGGAAACTTCGTGGCTGCATTCAACAGATCTTGATGAGTTAACTGCCCTGATTCTCTGCTGTCTGCAACCTTCAGAACGGTTTCGGATTTTCGAATGACAGCATCACGAGGTTTCAGATGACAAGCTGCTAACATGGATACTACATCATTGGCTTGTATGTATCCAGTTCTGCGCTCATCATAAAGATCGAACATAATCTTTGTTCTTTCATATACAGAATACGAAGGAATAAAGCTCATCATCCCCAAAATAAAATCGCGGGCGTCGATTTCTTGTTTCATTGAATCATCCGATTTCAGGATTTCAAAGACATTTCGTAAATCACTTATATCATCTAAATGCAATAACCTTCTTAAGGTTGAAAAATCAATGCTCCAAATCGCGCAACTCCTTGAATACTGATCCATTTCTAGAGCTCCAGCTTCTAAGTAAACCGAATTTCTCTTCTGGTACAACAATTCACAAAGGTCATCCAATCTATCTTTATTAAGATTGAATTTGGTGACAAAATCCGAGAGTGCCTGTAATTTTTGCTGGTGGAAATCAGTTTCAACGCTATTGTTGCACTTTTGGCTTTCAAAGTCTGATTGATTTGAACTGTCAATTTCAAAGTTCGTGCTCTTAGCCATCTTTGAAAACTGATGAAAGTCTACCTGGCCGTCACCATTTTTGTCGAGCATGTGTATCATGGTGTCAATTTCTTCTTCTGAAACTATCTCTCCCATGCATATCAAAACATGACGAAGCTCAGTGGTTCCAATGTAGCCATTTCGGTCTAAATCACATAGATCAAATGTAGATTTGATGTCTTCATCGGTGAATATTTCGCAACCCTTGTCAGAAAGTGCGTTATCATTGAAGTCGCTGACCAGGCGATTATCAGTTACAGCTTGATCAAAACATGTTGTTATGACAGACTTCATCGGATGAAGCTTTGGGAATTTCTGACCATTGCCATGAAATTCAACAGAAAGAAATATCGACCCTATATCTTCTATTACTCCTTCATCCTTGTGGTGTTCAATTGGGACACTTGATTTGTACGATCCACGTGTGTAGACAGGAAATAAACTGAGTTTTCCACTACCCAACCGACGAATTCTATTTCCTAATGCATCCAAAAGAAAACATTCCAGATGTAACTCATCGTGATCTACCAAATTCATTGAAAAACGATTATCAAATGAACTGATGGGATGATTTGGAACATTCACCTCGGTCCTTAATGTTGAAGCCATTCCTTCACATGTAAATACAATTTGCAATGTGGTTATACCTGTATTTCCAATAACACGGAGAGAAGAAGTATTGATTTCTTGAACATACATGATCCCCGACTGTAAAAAGCGTATCTTCAATGGTGAAATGCCTAATGGAACTTGAGAATCGCTTTGCAAAGACAAACTTTTCGGGGTATAAAATTGCAAAGATGTATTATATTCACTGTCATTGTTGGTATAATCAGCAGGAGTCAGTGTACTCCATGCTATGAGTTTCCTCCTGTGCTGTATATTAATTGTAACGCTTTGAAACCAATTCAATCTTGTAAGTTCAAAGTGTATCTGGGTGCCACTTGGACTATGGACGTCTCTTGCTTGAACTTCTTTCGAAACTTTCTCCATCTTAATTTGAAAAGTTACATCTTGCATACTCAAAGCAAGCGATGATAATACATCACTGTTCAGGAATAACGTTAATATCCCTTCATGGACAGGGACATAGGAAAATTCTAATTCTACAGAATTATTGGAAACCAAATCGTCGACACTTGAAAAAGAAAATCGATCTGTAAACATCGTGGAATTGGAAGAAATCGGAAACAAACTAGCAATCGAAACTGTGGCTTCTCCAAGAATATCATGGACTAATTTATTTTCATGGAGTAACTCAACCTTTACTGAGAAATGACTCTTTAATTTGAAATCAACAGGGTCAATTATATCAAAGTTGACAATTATATCTTGAAGGTCAAGGTCATTATAAGGATCGGGCAAAGGCTTAGAGTATGCGACTTGGCTTTCACCTGCTTTGCATAAAGTAAACTTGAAGCAAAGGTTCACGTATTTTATGTCAGTATTCGTTGAATTCAAATTAAATGCTTTGCAGCATTTAATGACAAGTCTTCCTGGTTGAAGATGAAAATTTTTGCGCTCTTCTGTATCATTCATCGTATTGGACAGTATGTTTGAAAGATTGTATCTACAATGCCGAGATTGACCAGCTTGGTCGGAAATTTACTGACGCCCTTTCTCTCATCAGTGTTTAAAATACGTGTTCCAAAGTTTTAATCGACACTTGGATCGAATCGTTCTTTACATTTCTTTCGATAATAACAAATACTGCTTGACTTTTGTGAGGTATGCGTGAATCAGCAAATCTGAAACTGTCCACAGAGGATGCCATGAATACCGATAGCAAATCTCACAGTCCTTCGATTGCTGTCGATTCGAACAATTCAAACAAAAGATTGAAACCGAATCAAGACGCAAGTGCGTCAAATAAGGTCGATGAATCAAACAAATCAAGCCTTGAGAGTGCTGTGCCTGAAAGTTCGATTCGATGTGACCAAAACATCGACCGAAATCAAGTATCGTCGTCATCGTCGAATCTCATGACTCATGCCTCTCCTTCGGTCCAAGCTCCTTTGAATAGCGGGATGACAAAAGATATTCGTCTAGTCAAACTGAGTGACAAGGCATGGATGTGCGACGTATGCAAACGTGCTGTATTTGAGAATTTCGTGGAGGCTTGTATGCATGAAATTGCATGCAAATCTATCAAGAGCTCAAGAAGAAATAGCAGTGAGGCGTCATTGAACATCAATATGATGACTCAACTGGCCCGGCGAAATTCATTTACATATGGTCAAACCATCAATTGCTCTAGTACTGGATCGAATGGAACCTTGCCTTCAAGCGGCCCGATAGTATTCCCTGGAGTGGCTACGGTTGCTTCGTATACTAACCCATTGAATCGTAACAGTATACATAACCTCAATGGTATGATGCATCAATTAAAAATGATCGCTAATCCTGCACCAGGATCCATCAATCAAGCTGTTTTTCCTGCTGTTCATGGCAATCCTTTGGTTTCTTCTGTAAACTCAGGAGCACAAGGTAAAATTATATCTTCGAAATATGGTGCCACTGATATCTCCTCGGCTTCATCGCCCTCGAACATAGTAAACCACTCGGGATCTAATCACGATGTTTCATTGAAGTCGGGGGTGAATATGGAAATTTCTAAAGCAGATCATATGGCTTTGACTCTTGAATCTGAAAAATCTGCAGAAATCAAATCAGATAGTTTAAATGCCGGTGTGTCTATATCCTCAAATTCTGGAACATCTGTTACTTCTTACTCGTCTGCTAAAAGTCATGAAGAATCATCAGATGAGTCCAAAGAGGAAAATGATGGAACACAAGTCGACATAAGTCTGATTCCCGAAAATAAAAATCTGCTATCGGATTATAATTATCTTCTCACCAAAAATATAGAGTTGTTCCAGGTACCTCTGTCTTTCAATGTTGCGCAAATGAATGTAACAATGGCGGAAGAATTGCCTGCGACAAAAGTAGGCCTCAGGTGCATTCATTGCTCTTCTAGTGAACATCAAATTACTGCATCTTCTTTCTTTCCGAGTTCAGTTTCTTCCATGGCATCAGGCATCGGAACTATTGGGTCAAGGCATATGATTGGTGGAAAATGCCCACTTCTTCCTAAAAGTGTTCTACATGAACTCAAAGAAGCAAAGCTCAATAGTCAACAGCAATCTCGCATTCCAGGGAAGGTGGCTCTAGACGCATATTGTAAGGATCTCGCCAAGTCACACAAAATCTTTGATCATGAGGTGAGTTCATTTCCTTATATATTAATAATTTAATATATCTTGATTTCGACTAACTAATTCCTGTTCATCGTCTTTCAGTTTGGAGGGATTTATGTTGCCGTTAATGAATCGATCCGTAAGCAGCTTCTTGTTGAAGCTGCTAATGCCGCCAAATCTGATCCTGATAGTTTAAGTGACCATACTTCGAAAGAGCAGCATACTACAAAAGAATTTAATGTGAACGAGGTCAAAACCATTTCAACGAGAAGAGCTAATGGCACTACTAGTGATCTGGTTTCCAACATGTCAAGGGATCTAATCAGAATTGATAAATTAGACACAACTGCATTTGTTCCGGGAACGATTGAACACTTTTGGGAATGCAAACATTGTAATTCCCTTCCTTTTCATTGGAGAGCATCTGGTTCTGTGATATTCAGTGCAGGGCCGCTTGAACTTTATCATGTTGAGAAACATTTAGAAGGTTGTCAGGGTAAAAAGCCATTATATATTCCTCGCGATGCCAAAATCAGTCTAAAGAACGAGATGATTCAAGTGACTTGGAATGGATTGCGAAAAGGATTGAAGCGCAAATTATATAGCAACAGCAGACCTACAACTATTTTGGTGGACGATCCGCCAAAGGTCTCATCTGCTTCTGATTCTACTACATTGGATATTAATCCTGGCGTGGAAGATGGGTGCCTCGCATTACCAGAAGACAAGACAATGACCACTGATTACGCTTGGTTCACAGTTGCTCAGCTTAAGAAGTGCTATCTTACTAAAGCAGGAGGGTCAAGAGGGAACTGCCCTATTGGATATCCTGGCTTAGCTTGCAGATTTTGCTCAGGAACGTTAAATGAAAGGCGATTCTTTTATACGTCTGCTGACCACCTTCGTAACAGCTTTTCTCACATCCCGTCGCATTTACTCACATGTTCCGAAGCGCCTTCAGATATCAAAGAAAAGATAGAAGAGTATAAGTCAATTCGAAGTAAACAGAAAACTCAGTTGAAAGCCGGTGATCACAAAGAATTTATTGACAATGTGTGGCTACGTCTTCATGGACCTGGTGGCGGTCACGTTGACCAAAAATCTGAAGATGAAGAGGTGATAAAGGTGGGATTGCGGAAGACCGAAGACAATCTCGATGATGTATCGATTGAGTTTCAGAGTGAAGGTGACGATTTTCACAGCATGTCAATCGATGGAAAATTCCTTGAATCCAAAGAAATCAACGCTGAAACTTCAAACTGCATTTTCCTACACATGGGAGACAGAAAGACGACAACAGATTATGTTTACTTTTCCCTTCTTCAAATGAAACAAATAGAGCTTTGTGTGAAAGATGATGGGCGTGCCATTCCGTACATTCGAAAGACGAAGCCAGTGAAAGCCAGAGAAAACATCGACATATCTGACGGAGCTCAATCTTGCTTCATCGATACAGAGGAAAAATACAAGAATGAACTTTCCAATAATGATGACGAGATGCAGATTAGTATATTTAATCATGATCGTGATTTGGACTCTGAACTCGATGAATCGAAAGTAGAATGTGACACCAGCGAGTCGGAGGATTCAGAAAAAACAGAGAAAATGCAGCATACATTCACCTCTATTGTTTGTAAGCACTGCGAGACAAACTTTGATACGAAACCCCTACCATTTCTTCCAAAGTCAGCCGAAGAGCTTCGTTTATTTTTTTCCGAGATTCCTAGACATTTAACATCTTGTAAAAGTTGTCCTGACAAAGTGAAGACTACACTTAAAATTCTTCGGGCTTCAAGAGGAGTCCAAGAAGCACTTCTGAAGAAAGGGTCCCAAAATAAGTTCTTCAAAATTGTATGGGGTAGGATTGAGGATTATTGTGAAAATCTAGATGAGCATACTCCGTCTGTTGTCAATGAATGTGTATCTGATCCAGGTAGATACACCCCAGATGTTCTCAGAGCTGAGTTACTTCAGGATAGCGACCGCTCGCTTGTGACAGAGTACACCTTCTACACAATGCAGCAGATGGATCCCGTGGTGTTAGAAAGCTCCGGCAACGGTAGCCGCAGTATGTTTCAGAATGGATTTCCTGGATTAGCTTGTAAGCACTGCTCTGGAAAGCCCCATGCAAGGAAATTCTTCTATCGGACTTCAGAAATATTATCTGGTAATTACGCGCATATTCCAAATCATGTATTGAGTTGCAAGTATGCTCCCTTTGAAGTGAAAAAGACTTTAGCCGAAAAGAAGAAAGACCATCAAGCCCAGAAGAGCAGATTATCTCGTGGTTCTCAGAGAGTATTTTTCAATCATATTTGGGATAGATTGCACTGCAAGAGGAAAGAGCTACAAAAATGACTTGTTTCATTACAATAAGATAGAAATGTAAAAGAAGTAACATAATTATTCTAAATCATTTTCTTTGTTTGAAAGAAACGAAATCAGGTTGGGTTCAACTCGTAGTAGCTCGTAGCTTATATCGAGATAGGTACATGTCAAACTTGCTATCAAAAACGGATACAAATGAGTAGTGCGATCGATCTTCTTAACTGCTCCTGGGAAGGCTTCTAATAATTGTCTCCAATAGAATGACAACCAAGGATTTGTCAATATATAATGCAATGGCAACTGTCCGTCGCAGTAAATCATGGCATCGCTCTTGAACCATCGCAACACATAATCCAGAAGACGACTCTGATTTCCATTCATACCGATGACAGTGTGTACTAAACCGCATTCTTTCCTCCTTGAATCCTGTAACAAAGCTTGAATGACTGGTGGATCAGTAGTCTTAGACTGTTCACTAGTGAGCCAATAATATTCAATAGGTAGTAAACCAGAAGGAGTTTTACACCAAAGGATCTCATCATTGGTACTCAGAATTCTTACAACTCGATGGTCAATAGCTTCATCCCGTTCCAAGTAAGCCAAAAGTGGAGTTTTACCAGTAACACATTTCGAAACCAAAGCGTCAGGATATAATGCAACGAATCGTTGGAGCAAATTCATAAATTTATCGTCACAAGTTTGACCATCACATACACAACATAATGTATAAATGGGTGTCCTACCAACTTTGTCCTGGATCTTTACCGAATCAGGGTTTACATGGATTAGATACTCAATCAGATCGACATTGTGACATTTTTTGAGACATGCATGATGAAGGAGTGTAAATCCATATGGATCTTTTTCCATGGATATACTTGGATGATTGTCGATCCAAAGCTTCAGCACTCGTAGTAAAACTGATTCCCGTTTAGCATGAGCAGCATCCATAACGTTCAAGAGTAGATTGAAATCCGATACCAATTTCTTCCGCGTTTTATGTTTGTCATAATACTCCCATTTTATGATCATTCTTATTGTGGAAATAGGAGCAGTTTTTAGAATTTGCCATTTATAGTGTTGTAGGATGAAATTCATTTTCAATCGATTGGACGATGAGGATGAGAACTTTTTCAATATCTCTTCACATTGACACCAATTTCCATCTCGAATTAGATTTCGTAAAGTATCATCAATCGATTCCATCCTATTTTCATGAAATGGATGTGTGATTTACGCAAAAAGACTCTCGTCTCAGAGATCAAAATGAAATCATTTCCTTTCTTTATTTTTCAAACAATGCTGCAAACTGTTTCCCCCAAGTCGAAACGGACAAGTTCAATCGTGAAAAAAAATGAACACAACGCTTCTTCTATTTTTTCAACGAACGCTTCACGCTCACGCTTCCATCAATCAAAATATAACACACACCCGAAACGGTCATTTTAAAAAGGCAATCAATACTAAGTACATACATTCATTCATTCATACTTTGAAACATAACAATGACAGACGATAAAATTCGATGCACTTTAGTATACAGACTTGATAGTGGAGTTGGATCAACTCCTAGTGTTACATGTTTGGCCAAGTATGATTTCATCGCAGATTACGAAGCCCATGATGGTGCAGTAACAGAAGGTGCTCTATATGCTGGGAGAGGAAATTATGGAGATGCAGTTAGTTTGGTGTTGAAGAGTGATCCCCCGGGAGCTCCTTCCGGAGTTGAAACGATTGGTGGATTTAAGGTAGTTCAAAGTGATCAGCATCAGGTGGTATATGGTGGGGATAGCAATGGACTATGTAAGTGATTTCTATTGCCTTGATTTTGATTCAACCGTTGAAAAGTGGGATTTTCATCAGATTGCTCTGACACATGATTGTCATCTTCTTCATCATTTAGGCTTTGCGGTAGTCACTGGATTACGTTACCCTTCGCGAGTAGCTACTCAAATGTTGACCGAAATTTACGACGAATTCAGCAAAACTCTTGGACAAAAGGCTGCATCGGCTGCTCCTAACTCCATGAGCAAATCTTCCAAGCCTCTTCTTAGTAAATACTGTCAGAAGTATGGAGACGTTAGAAGTGTTGATAAGGCCTCTGCGCTCATGGACAAAGTGGACATTGTGAAGGGTCAAATGCAAGATAATATTGCAGCCATGTTGCAGAACATGGAAAAGACAGAGGCTATTTCGACCCAAGCGGATCAATTGAATGAACAAGCCAGTGTGTTTAAGAAGAAGAGTACTGATCTCAGGAGGCAAATGAAATGGAAGAATATGAAAATGACGGCCATTATTGTTCTATTGATTACGGGCATTTTGTTGGTCATTCTTATCCCTCTCCTTAAGAAGGCAAAGAAGTCAGAGGAGTAGATTTCTCGATTTATTGGGGAAGCATTTCTTTTCTACAGATAAGACAATGACACGATTGTAGACATTGTTGCATTTAGTCATACATTTCTCTCTATATATAATAATAATAATAATAATCAAAAGTAAGAGGATTATCACAATCGTACACTGTTTCAGACATTTAAATATGCTATTGTACTTCAACAGGACCGTCATAGTCGACACACCATTCACCCCAATGTGACAGTGGAACCTCATTCACTATGGCTTGAATCTGTGGTAGAACCCGATTGGGATGGAATGAAATTCATTCGACAAACAGGGCAAGGGATGTCAAAATCACAATCTGTGCTTAACTTTTGCAATCGTCTGATCCTTCTGGCATCATTTTGTTCTCCCAAAGTAAACATCCATTTTAGGATACAATTACGATGGAATACATGAGGACATTCAAGAGAAGACCATGAAATATTGTCACCGACCTGAAAGTCCAGGAGACAAATGGAACATTCGATAGGAGTACAACGGTGATGATTCTTTGAAGTACCTGGTATATTCCCAATCGAAGGTGATGGAACTTTGATAAATGTCATGGAAGATCTTCTACCTTGTTCTTCATCTAAAGAATTCGAATCTTGAACAATGTGATCCTCTACGGAATCTCTCAAAGGACCGTTATTTCGTTCGGAACCGTTTGGAACAGATTGCGATTCAACATCTTGAGAATATGTGCTATTCCCAGAATTAGAGGAATGATCCGTCCCATCATCCTCATTGGAATATACAAAATCATCTTCTTTTAAAACCTAGCGTGTTGATGAAGAGAGCCAATGATTCAGTCGATTGGTTCAAGGTCCACGGTTTCGAATGATACATTGTAACTTACCATAGTATGCCCTTCCATTTGTTCCGTCATGTATTTCTTCTTTACTTCAATAGCTTCTTCTTTAGTAAGACAGTAACGTGGATCATCAGGAGGATATCGTGGTCGAGCTTCCGTTGCTTCGTCTAAATCATGAGTATCAACATTCCATCGTCGTTCTCGAATCCGTCTGAAACAAATGATGCGAGAACGTTGAAAACAGAGCAGTGGTGTAAAAATTATCAAAATTGCAGTGATGGAATAGAATACTATGTATCCAATCGATAGTGCAGATAATACCATGATTATTTGTTGTGATTGTTTTTAATTTGCAATGAATGGAAGAAGAAGATAAGCGTCAACGATGTGTATGTGTGATGTGTTGAGAACTCGAACACCAAAAATCGAGAAGGCTTTTTTGTTGGGGCCCGCCAAAAAATGTATCGTCAATCGTCAAACCCGTTACCCGTACATGATTTTTTTTAAAATAAAAAATGCATGTATACTCTGAGTCTTAATACGAGCAACCATTATATATATATATATATATGTGTGTGTAAAAAGATCTTCATGATGGAACAGTTTATTTATTTCATGGATGAGGAGCATGTTTGCTCAAATATCACATCAGACTTGAAGTGATCAATTTCATCATGCCAAGGACCAATGCCGTATTCACTACCCAATGCAGATCCTCCTTTACTTGACGAATTCCCACAATAGTTTGTGTAAGGACAAGGTGTCACAGCAATTTCAGGAAAGTGATTCTGAATCAGATCCACAATCTTTTCTCCAACAAAGGTATTTCCCTCTTTACTAAAATGAAGACCGTCATTGAAGAAGATACCCCAAGGCTCATCCTCACCAGGCATTGCTTCTTGCATCATGCTCCAAAGATTCAGACAAGGCAAGTTCATTTCTTTTGCTACCTTCTCTACTACTTGAGCATACTTTTGGGAAAGATCAAGACTTCGTTCCAATTCACCAGTTGCTTTATCACCGAATTTCTCAATCTGGAACCGAAGTCTACTGTCATGATGAACTGGCGGAGGAGTGATGAGAATGATGCGAACCTTTTCACCATAATGCAGCCTACAAAGACGAATAATTTCCTTCAGGTTCGATTCAAATCGATCCGTGGGTACATGATGTCTAGGATTCAAATTTTCACATGAAGCATCATTGGCACCGAAGAATATAGTGACAAGTTTCACGACACTGTCATCGGGATCGGTCATACTATCAAATACGTCATATTTCCCCGTTGGACTATTGATATATTTGAGAAACCAGTCTGTATTATATCCACTCATCCCTCTGTTGTAAACGTCACATCTGCGTTGGTAGATGTCGGAAATGTGAGCACCCCAACCGGAGAGAGATGCTGAAAAGGAAAGTTGTGTGATGCTGTCTCCCAAAAGGATGATTTTATTTCTTTTTGATAAGCGCGGGTGAGAAGGAGGTTCTTCTGATGCCATTCCAAAATGAGTAGTGATTTTATTATGACTTGGGAATAAGATAATTGTAAATACGGACAAGTGAGGGATTTTCATATTCCAATTGTTGATGGTTGATGGATCTTTTTTGCCCGTTGCCCGTTGACAGTGTTGCCCCCAATTACCAATTACCAACGCATAGTCATTACTGGTTTCACAGTATATTTCATTTCCTAATCACGATATTTCCCTCTTTGTTGAGTTCTGAGCCATTCAAAATCAAAAACACAACATATTTACAACAGGTGTTCATCCAAACAGATATATTCATACATGATAAACGATCACATTACGAACCAAACGAAATGTCACAAGAGCCATCGGATGATCTTATAGAGGAAACAATTTTAGAGCAGTTGTCTGCATTGGAAACTTACGTGAGACCAAACAAGTTAAGGAAAATAGTGTGCAGGACAATCCGTTCCACCAACTGGACTCAATTCCAACGTGTTCTTGACAGACTTATTGAGACGGAGAAAGTGAAACTGAAAGAGGAAGAAGGTGAAAAAGTTATTTTCCTCTCAACGGGCAATACATCGAATGATAATACTAAGAATAAGAACTCTCAGACGAATGATGAACCATCTTCACGAGTTTTGAACGATGTCATAGAGGTTCCCATTGAAATTGTCTCAAACTTATTACGAAAAGGCAAAAAGAAACAAAAAAATATTGAAACAAATACAAAGACGACTTTTACATTTGATAAAGATGCGCTTCTTGCTGTGCGAAAAAATGATTTGGTCTCCGAGAAAATGACAAACATCACCATTCGTTCTGAAATACTGAATGATGTTGAAATAGCCAAGAAACACATCAATACAGCTAAACTAATGATACAGAAAATGGTACAAGCTTTCAAAGAAAATCCTGGTTATTTTATGCGAAAAGCTGGTGGGACATTTTCTGAGCAAGAGGAAGCCAAACAAAGAAAGGCTGAAGTCATTCAAAAACTGCACAAAAAGAAGAAGAACTATGACATAGGGATAGACGATGATTTAGTGCAAAACCAACATGGTAAAAAGAAAAGAAAATTTTATTGATGATATCGAAATTACAGATAATGGATATATGCATAGGTATAAGTAGTAGTAGAACATTGACTGTAGACACATTCCTTATCCATCTGAACCGTAGAGATAGCCGAGAGATACTAATGATTCCAATATCTTTCGTAACGAAGTAGGAAGCTGTCCATCAGTAGTCTTCAACATTTCACGATTGAATTGACGCAATGAGATCATCATCTTGATGATGTTGATTGTTTTATTGTCATCATCTGCAGGTATATGTATTCGCCACTCTTTTCCATCCACGAACAATTTACAAATACCCTTATCAAGAGAATAGGCCCAAGTAGTTCCTTCCGCACTGTAGAGGATGCCATTGCCATTACAAGCTGCGTCAACTGCTAGATCAGCATATGCCCAATCGCCAAGTTCCACTTTCGATTCAGGATCAAGTTCATCTAATGCGAATGGATAATTCAATCTCATTCGTTTTGTTGCTGTTACTAACTGTCCAAAAAAAGAGTCAAAGAAATCATCATCTTCAAGAAGGCTGGTCATTGAATTTCGAATCAAATCTTTATTCCGTGATGTTATTAAAGAATCAAGTTCATTCGATGCGATTGGTATATTACCATCATCATCTATGACATTTAAAAGATCAGGATCCGTATATCGAGAAAGAAATGGACCATCTATTGTTGATGTAATTGTATCCATAAGATTTGTCATCATATCTTTTGCAGATGGAGCACGAAGTCCCACACTCAGCGTCATACAACCTTGACTAGTAGCAATACCACAGTGTCCGAACCTAGGTGGTAAGTACAATACATCTCCTGGATTTAGTATAAGCTTTTCAACAAGTCCCTTTTCTATTTCAGTATCCCAAAAGTCCAACACACGAACGTCGATTCCTGGAACAAGTCCATTTAATTCTTCTGTTGAGGTAATTTGTCTTTTCCCAATTTGCCACTCTCTCGTTCCAGCCATTTGTATCAAAAATACATCATAGTCATCAACATGAGGACCAATGCCACCACCAGTATTAGCGAGTGATATTTGTGCATCATCTCTTCTCCATTGTGGAATCATGGCAAAAGTTTCAGCAACCCAATCAGATAATGAAGAATAAAAGCGATCACAATCATTTACAACAATAGTCCAAAATTCATTTGTTATGTCTTTTTCCACATCAATAGGTCCTAATTGCATTTGCCAAGAATGATTATCTGAAGGATTGTGACTAATGAGTCTGGTTTCGGCATCTTCGTTTTCTGCCAGTTCAATTATCTCATCCCAGCTTGGCCACGGTGATGTAGGTGATCCTAATGTATCAGCTTCTTCCGAAAATGCATTTCTTATCAGTATTGGAGCTCTCCCCCAGCTTTTTGAAGATGAAAATTCCACTGTAAAATTGGATTGTAAGGTAATGTCAGAAATGCTGTTTATTGTATTTTGCAAAGGACGGTACGTCTGTCTCATCGACAAATAATTGTAACTTCCTGTAGAAAATGCATCTGATGTTGAAACTATGATAGATAAGATCAATGAACAGCATTTGTCGAATTCCATCTTCTACACTCCAAAATTAGATGGTGCGTAGATAGAGGGGTAACTATTTGGATAGCCTTTCTTTTGGTTTTACTTATTTCAATTTTCGTGTTTCATTTTTCATTGTTCAGTTTTTCGGGATCTCATTTTTTAGCCTCACATTTCACACACACCGGGCCAAAAGCACAAATCATGCTACAAGATCAATCCACAGCCATGAAGAGACCGAATCCCTCTACGATACCAGCTACTGCATCTAAGAAACTGCAAGACAATATCACTGATATTTTAGTGATCTTATTTTCAGATAGAATCCAAATACTAGTTTCGCAAAAGGAGGGGAAAATAGGCACATTGCTAAGTTGCACGCACGAGTTCTCTCAAATTGATAACTCGCACACGTATCACATAGAAACGCTGCTTGGAAACAGAGAAGATACTCTCAGCAATGTTTACGCAAGACAAATCACGGAAAGAATTGTAAAAATCGGTGATGGAGTCAATTGTCCTCCTATTTTATTGGGTATTACACTGCAGAATGCAAAATCCAGCCATGAAGAATTTCAACTTATTGTTGGAGAAGCTGTCAATCTGTATAAAAAAGCAATCAGTAATGCGCATTAATTATTCAATCTGCTGAGTCTTTTTCTGGGACGATTTGGTTACGTCTTGGTATGATGCTCATGAATTATGACACTCTGTAACTGTTGAACGTTGAACATGATAATAATTTATTGGATTGTACAAAACATCGGTTATGCTTTATGAGATGAGTGTTTAATCTAAGTATTATGTACTATGTAATCAATAAGTATATGTAGTTCCTACTTGATATCTACTTGATTGTTGATCATTGATCACGTAAAGGGTATTACAGGTTACTATCTATAGAGGGGGACTATTATAAAACTAAGTAAGTACTGAAATTTGAAATTTCCGATGACCCACTGGATGTGGGTTTCTATCAAATATCTAAAGAATGAACAAAAGAATTGATTTCCGGACGTTGTTAGATTTTTGAGAATATCAGTATTAGTTTCCTACGTTCCACAGAGAAAGGGTTTCAGACAAAGAGGAAGATTTTTCTTTCGGTCTCCATCCTCCACTCTCCAACAAGTCATCGGTGGTTCTACTAACCATATTCTGTCGGTAGTTTTAGTATCTCCACGCCACAGGACCACCAATTTCGAGAACCCTCCAATCGTGTTACTGTCGATTAGATGGGTCATATGACTAAGACACCATGATAATACATGAGAGTCTTCATTCATCCGTCCGCCCGCCGTCCTTTTCATATTTGTTTTGTGTCACAAAAAAAATCAATTAATTAAACAAACATGTCAACCATTACCAAAGCGTTAATTTTTTTGCTCGCAAACTATAGTGTCCACTATACATCTGCAGCTAATTGTGGTCTAGTTATGAGAGAGAGACCGGATAGACCTGGTAACGCCGAAACAAAGGGTACGAGAAAGGAAAAGCTGCCCGTAAACACCGAAAATCTTCCTCCTGGGTGTGATGAGGGGTATTCGATTGATATTGAGCTACCGAATGGTAAAATGAAGACCTTCAAAAGACCACACGGACTTCTCAGAAATAGTTCAAATAAGCTATTTCGTGGTGAAAGTGAAGATGGGTCATCCTTCCAATACATCCGTAACGATAATCATACGATATTTGGGAGTCTTGTTGATCTAACCGATCAAACAGTGTCCCAATTTCGAGTTGATTCCCTCGGAAATCAAGTCGTTGATACGATCCCTACTAACGAATTCCCAAGAGAGGCTGATCCGGTGCATGATGAGCGTTTGCTGCTGGAATCGGATGAACCTGTCTCTACGAATAGTTCTTCATTCATTCGTGCCAGGTCTCCAAGGTCCGTGCAGTCATCTAGGTCAAGAGCACTCCTTAATGACCTAGGTGGAAATCTTGATATACTGGTTGTATGGACGTCCAATGCTGAATGTAGAAATTCTGGTCTGGCCACTGGATGTTCACGTTCTGCTACAACTAAAGCAAATATGATTTCCCTTATTAACCTTGCTGTGACGGAAACCAATACAGCATTCGATTTGAGTGGAGTTGAAACTCAACTGAATCGTGTGCACGCAATGCGTGTTGGTGCTTACACTGAGGTGTCTGGAGATGCTTTCGGCAAAGCTCTTGACCACATCACATCAACAAGTGATGGTGTTATCGATCATGTTCACGCCTTAAGAACCCAATATGGGGCTGACCTTGTTGCTATGATCATTGATGACCCACAGTACTGTGGAGTGGCATGGATGGGTCCAAGTAAAGGGA